>ERZ1035027.408-NODE-408-length-25377-cov-12.798752_pt1 | contig 25377 bp, 14 predicted proteins | sample MGYA00520604_ERZ1035027 | MGnify/ENA primary metagenome ERZ1035027 (study PRJEB33766, sample SAMN09781743) | gut metagenome | biome: gut microbiome | host: Homo sapiens | place: Madagascar | study: EMG produced TPA metagenomics assembly of the PRJNA485056 data...
AGTATTCAGAGCTTTTGTTTTTACTCTGTCTACTCTAGGGGTAGCATATCAGACCAGATTCCGGCTTTTGCTTATCGGTAGCTTTCCAACAAATTGATTACTCTCTCCGCAATGCGTTTCATGCCCAAATCGCCGGGATGCATCGCCACCCCGCCGTTTGTGATGACTGCAGCCGTTCCATCTTCCAAAGTATATCGGTTTCCAACCGCACTTTTGTTCTCCGCCAGCAAGGACAAATCTCGTATGTCTACCAAATCAATGCCGAGCCGTGTACAGACGGATTCAAGAATTGGGTAATTCTCCGTTGCATTGAACCATGCCGCAATCCAAATGATCCGTGCGCACGGACAGGCTGTGCGCAGCATCGAAAGCAGCGTGAACGCATCCGCCCCAAAGGTGGCACGCTTTTCGGGCGTGTTTACGTTGTCGGAAAGTTGAATGATGAGCAAGTCCTCCTGTCCATCCAACTTCTTCACCGTCATTTCAGCTTCCTGCCTGCGGCTTTCACTGGTCGTCTGCCCCTCCCACGGGCTGGCGCACAGGCGCTGAACCTCAACGGTCGGTTCATTGCTTTTCAGATATTTTTCTACATAGTAAAAGTAATCGTGATATTTGTCACTAGCAGCCATGCCATAAGAGCCGAACCCCTCGGTCAGGCTGTTGCCAAACACCGCTGCTTTGCGCGGCACGCTGCGAATCGTGTACAGCTTTCCGTCTGCACCGACATTCAAGTGATACTTTATGCCCTCCGGCGAAATCAATCCCGCATCGGCACGCACTGCCGTATTGGCCGGGGCGTTCTGGTTCGGCAACTTTCCGTCAAACAGCGTAAAGCGCAAGGGAATGCAGTAAGCGCAGGAGCGCAAAGGGTGACCGCTGTATCCCGCCGCATCTTGATAGCAATCGGATTCAAAGCTGGCCAACGTATGCACGTCCTGTTCCGACAAATCAGAAAACACAGGATATTCCGCACACCACTTTACAAAAATGCCATACCCAGCAGGAACCGCAATTTTCTCGCCGGCAAAGGCCAATCGGTTTTTCCCCGGATGCACTGTACGTTCAAACTCCGAAACCTTTTGAATAAGGCTGTACTGATCAAGGCACCCAACATAAAATGTAAGGCTTGCCGCACAGGGAACATAAATTTCTATGCTGTCCAAATACAAATTGTCAGCGTCAGCGTAGGCATCCGTACCAAGGAGCAAGGGGTCTTGCAAATATACCGCCCGCTCGTCGGAAAAATCAAAGTTGCCTTTATACCCGTAGTTTTTCACCGGTAAACCTCCCAGTATTACAAATTATTTTTCTGCACAAAATACAGCAGTACGCTTTCGCACTCGCCCCACAGATCCTTTTGGCGGTATCCGGCGTTCATCAGCATTTTGCCGGAGTATGTATCCTCTGTGCCATCCAAGCGATAGCGGGCATCGGGATTCAATCCTTCCAAGCGCAAGAACACCGGGATACCGGGCGTGTCATGGCCGGGCTGCACATAGGTCACCAAGCATTCTGTTCTGTCTGGACTTACAACCTGCCAGCAGTCGTATTGGTGGTTTTCTCGATAGGAGGCAATGCGGTAATACTCGCCCTCACGGTAAATATCGTTATACTTGTGGTAAAGCTTATTAAACTGTACCACTTCCTGCTTTTCTTCCTCGGTGAGGGTCGTTGCATCCAGTTCGTAGCCGAAGGTTCCGCACATTGCCACATTGGCGCGGGTTTTCAGCGGGGTAACGCGGCCCGTGTGGTGGTTCTGTTTGCAGCAGACGTGCGCACCCATCGTACTGAGCGGGTAGGTCATGGCCGTTCCCTCTTGAATTTGCAGGCGCTGCACAGGGTCCATGTTGTCGGAAGTCCAAATCTGCGGGCTGTAATACAGCATCCCCGCATCAAAGCGTCCGCCGCCGCTGCAGCAATTTTCCAGCAGCAGATTGGGAAACTCATTGAGCATCCGTTCTTGCAGCCGATACAGGGCCAGCACATAGCGGTGATAGAATTCTCCCGCGTGTTCGCAGTCCAGTACTATGCTGCCGATGTCGGCCAGACTGCGGTTCATATCCCACTTCACATAGGCGATATTGGCGCTGTGCAGCACGCGGGAAATACAGCCGTAAACGTACTCCTCCACCTCCGGGCGGGCGATGTCCAGCACATACTGGTTGCGCGACAAGCCGATAGGGCGGCCCGGCACTTGGATGGCCCAATCCGGGTGAGCACGGTACAAATCAGAATCCGGGGAGACCATTTCCGGCTCCAGCCAAATGCCGAACTTCATGCCCAGCGCATTGACGCGCTCCACCAGCGATTTTAGGCCGCATTTAATTTTATCTTCATTGACTGTCCAATCGCCCAAGCTAGAATCATCGCTGTTTCGCTTGCCAAACCAGCCGTCGTCCATGACCAGCATTTCGATGCCCAGTTCATGGGCCTGCTTAGCAATGGCTACGAGCTTTTCATCGGTGAAGTCGAAATAGGTGGCTTCCCAGTTATTGATTAGGATAGGCCGCTGGCAGTGCAGATAGGGGCTGCGAATCAGATGTTTTCGGTATAGGCTGTGGAACCGCCGGGTCATCGTGCCGATGCCGCTGTCTGAATAGACCAGCACGGCCTCCGGCGTGTCAAAGTGTGCGTTCGGTTCCAGCACCCAGCGGAAATCCTGCGGGTGAATACCCACGCTCAACCGCAGGCGGCCCATCCTGTCCGCTTCTGCTTCGGCCAAGAAATTCCCGGAATACACAAGCTGCATGGCGTATACTTCGCCATATTTTTGCGTTGCGCCCGGTCCGGCTGCCATGATGAACGGCTGTGCTTCATGACTGGTCTTTCCGCAAACAGAACCAACCGCATATTTGCCCGCCGCAAGCGGCTGGGTGACGACATTGCACTCGTGGTTTTGGCTGCCCTGCAGCGTAGTAATGGTCAAGTTCTGCCCCCGCATATCCAGACAAGCGCTGGGAACACGTTCCAAATATACTGTGCAGTCGCCCTCGTTGATAAAGCGCGTCGAGCGGAGAATCGCATCACAATCGGCAAAGATGCTGTAGCGCAGCAGCACCGTCAAATGCAGCACGGAATCTTGCAGGGTGATTTCCAGCGTCTGCGCGTCCTGCTCATTTTGGGCAAAGGTCGCAGGCAGACCGTCCAGCGCCGGTTTTTCGCTCAGAATGCGATACCCCTTGAAAAACAGCTGACAGGTGCTGTGGCCGTCAGCATCCCGCACACAAAGGGTGTTATCCCGATAGTCACCCGTACCAAACGACGGATACTCAAAGGGGTCACCTGTGTAGAATGGAACATCCACGCGCTTGAACGTATTTTCTGCGGGCTGCGTATGTCCAAACAGGTACGAGCAATCGGTATCCTCCGCGCGGGGGCCGTAATAGAGGTGCATCAAGTGTCGGCCCGTGAATACCCCGCACATATAGGTTGTGTTTGCCGTACTGATGGCAAATATTTTCGTCTTTTCATTGTATGTGATTGCCATAGGAATCCTCCTGTGCAGGTTTTCCGCATTTTTCAATCGCTTACTTCCGCCACAAAAGCGGTATGTTCCAGTTTTTCTATCAGTTCATAGCGCTGCATTCCCTTGGGCAGCCGCATACGAATTTCCAGCTTTACCACGCCGCTTTTCTTGTGCGCTACTGAGAGTTCCACCGTCTGTACATCCAGCTGCTGTAAAAGCCCAACCACATCTTGAACATTTCCCTTGTCCTCGTTGATGCGCACGGTCATGCAGCAGATGTCCGGTGCGCACAGCGTGGCATTGCTGTGCAGCCAGTATTGCGTGATAAGCACCAGCCCGGTACAGCACAGCCCCAGCAGATACAGTCCTGCGCCGATGGCCATGCCGATGCCCGCTGTGGTCCAGATGCCCGCCGCCGTGGTCAACCCGGTAATGCTGCGGTTCCGGATAAAAATCATGCCTGCGCCGAGGAAGCCGATGCCGCTGACAATCTGTGCCGCCACGCGGGAGGGGTCGAGCTTTATCAGTTCACTGATGCCTGCAAGGTCAAAGAACCCGTACTTGGAGACCTGCATCATCAGCGCCGCGCCCATTGCAACGATTATGTGTGTGCGGATGCCCGCTTCTTTCAAGCGGCTTGTGCGCTCATAGCCGATAGCCAAACCGCAGGCGGCAGACAACACTAGTCGCAGGCAGCACTCTGCCTGAAAGGCAAGACTCATAGAATACCCTGTCATATACTTTCCCTTTGTTCACAGTACAACCGTCACGATTGTATGGGGCTGCACCTCTATATACGCCAACAAGTCCATGCCGTTATGCACCAGATAGGCCGGCAGCGCAGCATCGGTGCGGTTCAGCATAACAACGGCGGTTGAGCCGTCCGTATTGCGGAACGCTGTCACTTCCAGTTCACTGCACCAGCGCGATGTTTCTATGCGTACCGCGCCGGGGCGGATATAGCGGCTGAACTGGCCGATATACCAATAGCTGCCCTTACGTTCCAGACCGCCGTTTCCATCCAGCATAATAGGCGCTTCGCAGTAGTTCCCCACATGGTTCGGGCCGCCTTTTTCGTCCAGCAGCAGATTCCAGTCCAAGCTGCCATTGATGCCTGCATTCAAATTACCGAGAATGTCGTGGGCGTACATTTCTGCCTTTTCCAAATCTGTGGCACCGTCAAGGCGGCTGTACTCTACGCACCCTTCACTGAAATAGAATTTTTTGTCGGGGAACAGCTTTTTGGCAAGCGCCACGGCCTCAAAATGGTCGCCATGATACCAATGGAATGCAGCGCCGCCGATTGCGGCCCGCCGCTTTTCGGTGTTCATGCTTTCTGCGACGCGGCGCACGAGTTCCTCTTTGTTGTGATCCCAAATCAGAATGGAAACGTCCTGCTGCCCGGCTGCATCCAGCGCAGGGCGCAGATACTCCGCAGCAAAGGCTCCTTCTTCTTCGGCAGTATACAGGCAGGAATCCCACGTCTGCACCGCTTCCGGCTCATTCTGCACACTGATTAGGCGCACGGTAAACCCGGCTTCACGATAACGGCGGACATATTCTGCCATACATTGCGCCCACGCAGCGCGGTACTCCGGCTTGAGCTTTCCGCCGTGGTTCATGTCTCCGTTGGTTTTCATAAAGGCGGGCGGGCTCCACGGACTCAGCAGCAGTTCCGGGCTTTGCCCAATGACAGCAGAGGCAGCGCGCAGCAAGGGAAATATGTATTTCTCATCGCGGCTCATATCAAACCCGGTCATGCTTGCATCCCATGCCGCATAGTTGCCAAGCGCAAAATCGCAGCTGCCAATATGTGTGCGGCCCAGCGTATAGCCTAGGCCATCTGCGCCAAAGCACATCTGCGCGAATTCTGATTTTGCAGGCTCATTGAGCTTTTCCCAATTGTATCCGGCACTTTCGGTAAAAGCACCTCCGAAGCCCTCAAATGTCTGCCCGGTTAATTGGAGGTAAAGGCAGACAGCGCGGCTGTAATGAATTTTGCCCTCGTAGGGGAGCAACGGTTCACAATACCAATGCTGTTTTGAACGTAAATTGGTTGTAATTTTTTGTGCATTCATAGGTCAACATTCCTTTTTCAGCCAGTCAAACATCGTAACGGCAAGAAAATTCCAATTTTGAAATCCGGGGTTATTAACGCCATCGCCTGTTTCGGGGTTATAATATTCATGCATTTGGCCGCAAGCGATAATGTCGCGGCCAAACAGGCGCACAGTCTTTTGCGCGAGTTCTTGTGCATCCTGCAAATAACCATACTTTTGCAGACCGGCAAAAACCATATAGTTGGAAATGCCCCACACAGGCCCCAGCCAGCAGGATGGATTCCCGGATTTTATAATTGCGTACATTTTTTCCATTTGGGAAAGTGTGCGTACACCGTAGGGCGCGTTGAATGTTTTCTCATTGCGATAATGTTCTTTTACCATACGCTCTGCTTGTTCGGGTGTTGCAATGCCCGCCCACATCGGCAGTAAGCATGCCCACACTTCAATGCGCTGCAAAAGCGTCGTCCAGTGGCGCGGGCAACCAGAGTGCAATGTTTGCGTTTTGTCGATTGGTAAAAGGTTGGTATCTACATTATAAAAGATACCATCACGATTATCCCAGCACTGCGTTTGAATTGCGGTGCATAGGGACGCTGCTTTTTGGGTATAGACTGCAGCGTTGGGCAAGCCCAATAGTCCGGCCAGCTTTGAAGCGGCTTGCAGTTCTTTATACATTAAGCAGTTCAAGAAAATCGACCCGGAGCTTTTGGCAGGGCGATAAAACGTGCAGGGATCATTATCCACCCCAATCGCAAAGTCATCCAGCCAGACATACAGTCCGGATTCATGCAGACAGTTGCGGTCATACCAGCCAAGATACCGCACAATCGCATCATACTGCCCGCGCAGCCACTCCGCACTACCGCAGTGTTCTGTGATGAACAGCGCGTGCTGTGCGATGCAGGGCTTATGGATGTTCTTTTCCCCTTCACCGTAGGCTGTCAGTGCCGTTTTGCGGGGCGTGATAAAAATCGGCATACGCCCTTCTTCGTCCGTATGCTCCAAAAAGTTCAGTACACATCCCTGTTCATAGGGCAGCAGTTCCTGCGAATCTGCAATTTTCTGCAGCGCAATACCTGTCAGCCAGCAATCCCAATCCCACAACTCATTGGCATAACAGCTGCCCGGTACAAGAAATTTGTGGTGCAGAATGCCCTCCGGTTCCCGCAGACAAAGTTTATAATTTCCCTTGGCATATGTAACGATTGCAGCACCATAAGAGTTCATTTCTGCATCCATCTTGCTATTCCTCACCATACTGCCGAAGCCACTGCGTAAACAGCACATAGACGCAGACGCTCCAGTTTAGGAAACGGTCACGCTGGCCGCTGCCGTCCTTGGAGCAGAAACACTCCGAGAACCCGCCCTTGCGCACACAAGCCAAGAAACCTTTCATAATGCGCTTTGCATAGTCGATTTCACCCATCTTCAAAAGGCCGACCACCGGCAGGAACTGCCCGTAAGACCAAATGGAGCCGCGGGAATACCCGTCCAGCTGATAGTAAGGGCTATTCAGCGCTTCGGAGGCAATGCCGTAGGGGGTCAAGAAATTGGAATCATCCAGCTTGGCCAGCATGGCTTTGCGGGCAGCTTCGGGCAAATCGTTGCCAAGCGTGATGGACATATACGGCAGCGGAGAGTAGATGCCGACCTGCTCGTGCGTATCGGCCAGCCGCGCAATAGGCAGGTCGTTTACAAACAGTTGGCTCAGCATAGCATCTTTCAGGTTTTGCGCACGTTCTTTCCACTGCGGCACAGCCGCCGGGTCGAATTCCTGTGCCAACGGAATGAGTTCTTCTATCATCTGTATCAGATAGGCGGGCAGCTCTGCCGACTGGATATTGCCGGGTTTGTCAAACACTGTATTGTTATCCCAGCCGGAATCATTGCCGTGCAGATATTGGGGCAGTCCATCTCCATTCAAATCCCGGCTATCAATCCAGAACATGACCCAGCGGGACAGCTTTTCATACGCCTCGCGGCGCTGATTTTCTGTCAAAGCAATATTTTGGCGCAAAATGCCCAGCGTCAGACCGTGAATAGGCGGCTTGACATATCGCCACTCTACCTTGACGGCCTCAATGCAGTCGGGAATACGACCATCCTCGCGTTGGTCATCGAACATACACATCAGCTGATCCCACGAACGTGCCGGGTCAATGGTGGACAGCGCCATTGCGGCAAAGCAGTGATCCCAACTCCACATACCGCACATATAGTTCTTGGACACCAGCATACAATCACGCTTGTAATTACCGCGCGCAAAGCCCACGGCGCTCCACAGTCCGTAAGCCGCCAACCGCATTAGCGCCTCGTCACCTTTCAGGGGCTGCGGCATACGCCGCAAAAATGCTTCGTAGTCTTGCTTTTGGGCCGCCGCGCAGGCATCAAAGTCCGGCACGGGCTGAACTTCGGCAATGGGGTCATAGCTTTCGTCGATACGAATCTCGCTGTCAGCGTCCATCACGATTATAACGTCATCCGCCCCTACTGTAACCGCTACGGCTCCCGCAGCCGCACGGATGCTCAGTCCGTAGTGGTTTTCGGCATCGTACAGCGTAAAGGAGTCCGCCGTTTCCTGCACCTCGCCTTGGAAGCGGCGGCACTGCACGGTCAGCGGGCGGTGAGTGCGCAGTAAAAGCGTGGAGGCCGAGGCATAGCACATTTCAAAATCAGCTTCCGTCACCGTCAGTTTTTCGGGCTGGCAGATATAGTCGGGGCAATGCTCCACAAAGCCCTGCGGCAAAATTTCAAATAGATTCGTCTCATAATCGCGGCGATGGATAAAGTTGCGGAAGTAAAATCCGGGCTTCAAGTGCGCGTCATAAATCACACGGCCCGTATTTTTGTCCACGCGCTTGCCGCGATTGGCGTTCTGCCGCCCTTCCTGCATAGCAAATACAGATAGGTGTGACCCAAAACAGGAAAATACACCCGTGGTCAAATCAATCATAAGATTTCCCCTTCCTGCAATGTCAGAACCGGCGCAGCGGTGATACCTTCCTCTTGCAGAATATAATCATAGGTCCACGCATCGCCGGTAGATTTCCACGCATCCTGCCCGAACCATTTCAAATCCGGGGTTGCATTGTGCAGCGGGCCAAAGCCGTTTGTGCGGTTGATGAACGCGGTCAAGTGCAGCGTATGCGCCCCGGCCGCAATCGGTGCTTTCACCTCATGCGGGGCAAGGGCAATCGCGCCGACGTTTTCATGGTCTACTGCACATTTCAACAATGCCGCATGATAGGCGGGAACACGGATACGCAGTGTGCCGTCCTTGGGTGCCGTGAACGGAATATCGTAGGTCACCTCGCCGCTGTAAAACGGCTGCCCCTGCGGAACAATGTTGTTAAACCCGATGGCATCTTTCTTGGCCGTCACACATTTGCTGCCGCCCTGCACCGATACGCCAAAGTCACCGAGCAGATAATACCATTCGGTGGAGATTTTGAACTCGAACGGCATCATCAGTTCCAGCGTGTTTTTGCCCTTTTTCAGTGCGGGCAGCCGGACGGTCTGAATATCCCGGTCCACATACCACCCCTCTGCTTGGCTGGCAACAGGCTCCCCGTTCCAGCGAATTGTCGTCTTTTGCAGATTTTCCAGTGCAAGGCGGATATTGCCCTGCTCCACTTCGCTGTCAATGCTAAAGCGCAGGGCCAGCGTGTGGGTGGGAGCTTCGTCCGGAATCAGCCACGGCTGGATTCCGCCGTGCCAGTTCAGCTTGTAGCGGCAGCGCTTATCCAAGCGCAGGATTTCCTCCTCCGGCTGCCACGGCTCGTCGTCCAAGCGATATTCGGCCTTATCCAGCAGGAATACATTCGGCTCAGAGAGCGTATAGGCCGTTTCCGCCGGGATTGCAATAGATATTTCGGCAGGCAATTCTGTGTCTTTCACCGGTGCTGTCTCCGCCATACCGCTCATCAGCCGCAGCAATGCGCTGTCCTGCGCGTAGAGTTTCAGCTGCAACGCAGTTTTTCCTGCATGATACTCTGCCGCAAGCGGCGCAGTTTCGCCCGTAAGGGTATTATAAAGTTCCGCTTTCCAGTTTCCGCAAATCGTAACAACGATGGATTCCGGCACGGATTCATCGGCTGTTTCCGACTTCTTGCCGTGGGCAAGGAACAGCCAGCGGCCGCTGTCATCTTGCCGTAGCTGATACAGCAAATCGGACACCGCGCCGCCATCCGCCTTTTGCAAGGAGACTTCGCGGAAATCTGCCAGCGCCGCCAACAAAGCGTCTTTCTCAAACGGAATGGTTTTCGTATCCTCCGCCAGCGCTTTAGGGGCCGCGTTGGGAACCGCATCCATACAAGTCGGCGCTTTACCCATAAAAATCAATGTGCCGCCCGCGTCGCGGAATGCCCGCAGACGCTCCAGCGTGCTGCTGCGCAGCGTCTCACACTCCGGCACAATGACAACATCATAGCGGCCTTTGCCCACGCAGAGCGGTGCCGCACCTTTTTCGCAGAGATTCGGCAGCATGGATTCACTGATAAAGTCGAAATCATGCCCGCCAAACAGTAGCCATTCGGTGATATTCTCCCAATTTTGGGTGATCCGTTTTTGCGCCTCGGCAGAGGTGTCATCCGGTCCGCAGTGCAGCCAGAACGACTCGATTGGATGAATGACACCCACATGGCAAACGGGCTTGCCCTGCGTCATAGCCATATTTACGCGAGCAAAGTGGTTTTCAATCAGCGGGTATTCCCGAAACCACGGGGATTGGTAAAAGATGCTCTGGGGAAAATCCCGTTTGCGTTCCCCCTGCATGGAACACCATGCCAAATGCGGCACGCGCAGGGTCACGCCCAATGCGACCTGCCAATCGCCTTGCAATTTGTGGTCGCGGAAATCGCCATCCCAGCCGATAACGCCGTACAATTCGCTGACCATCCCGTTTTTGTTCATCTGGCGCACTACTGACTGCACCTGCTTGGCGGTGGTGTACTCATATAAGCCACAGAGCATATCCATACCGGGCATTTGCATACCACGGTAGCAGCGCATAGCCCCTCCGGAGACCGTCACGGAATCCTTCAAGGGGTATTCCGCCATCAGATGCCCACAGAAGTCGATGCCGTTTGCCTCACACCACGAGCCAATCGTATCAAAATAGGCGTGTGCAAAAAGCTCGGCTACATGGTCATAAAACTGCCAACGGACGTGTGAACACTTGCCATCCGACAAATCCCACACAAGCTCCGGCAGGGCAGTAACAATATCAACGCCATATGCCTTATAAAAGGAAATCGGCAGCAGGTTTGTCCACGGCAGAATGGCCGTATCACTGTCCTTGGCTGTGGGCAGTGGAACGCCTTTCGGCGCACGGGGTTCATCCGTAAAGATGGAGGGAACCGTCGTGCCGAATTTGCTGCCGAGCTTCTTCTTGTACTCCACGTGCGTCATGGAGATAAAGCGCTGTACAGCCTCCGGGTTTAAGGCATCAATGTATGCCGAATCGGCATAGCGCTTGGTATCCTCGTCTACAACGATTTGCGCCAACCATTCGGTATTTGCTGCCGTTTCTCCGTCCTGCAATAAGCGGTACGATTTCAGCGTTCCGTCCTCGTGCAGGCTGATATCGTATCGGCCTACTGTCGCATAGGCATTGCCGCTTGCTTTCTTGGTGAAATGCAGCGTCCTGCGGCGAAGCTCCGGATGACCTTTTACAGCAAGGCCGCCCACAAAGCCGGACGGCCAGCAGTCCTCGTCATATAGGCGCGGGATTAAGTCAAGGATTTCCGCCTGTTCTACACACTGCGCAATACGGTCTAAAAATGCGCTGCTCATATACGTCAGATCCATCCCGGCGCGGACGTGCATATGGAAGCCGCCGAACCCCATCTCTTTGAAATACGGAATTTGCTCCGCCAGACGCTCCGGCTCCAGCTTGCAGTTCCACGCCCAAAACGGTGCGCTGCGGTATTTGACAGAGGGATTTTTGAATTCTTCCCGCGTCACGGTATTTGCATCGGAATAGATGCTATGTCTCTGCGTTTCTTTCATGTCTGTTTCCCTTACAAATTTTCCTCTGTACCAAATGACAGCACTAGTTCTTCGTCTGCAGGCGTAATCAGCACGGTGCCGCTGTCATGGCGTACTGTGCCGGTCGTCGTAACGGCATACTCTGTATCATACGCACGGAATACAAGGCGGTGCGGTTCTGCCGCAGACAGCGCCTTGCTGTTTCCAAAGCTCCATTGCAGGGGGCCGCAGCCGCTGAAGCAGATGCCGTTTTCAGCAAAGCGCACGGTACCCAAATGCCCGTCCGTAAAACGGACAAGCACCATCAGCGCTGTTTGATTTTCTTCCAGCAAAGATTCGATTTTCTGAACCGGCTCCGCAAAGGATAGCGCGGCTTCTTGGCCGGGTTCGCTCCACAAACGGTTATCCACCAACGGCAGATTGTGGTAGGCTGCCTGCCATTCCGTGCAGGGCGTGGCAAAGTAAGGCTCAGTCAGATTCTCATCAAAATACTGCATATCGCGGAAATACAAGCGCTCGCCATTCCGGAAAAGGTTGGCGCGGTACTGCCCACAGCTGAACCAAACGGATTGCAAATCATGCCCCGACCAGTCTTCCAACGCGGAAAGTGCCGAGGGCGGTGTCTGCTCAAACCGCTTGCGGAACGCTGTGCCGGTTTCGCCCAGCGTTTCTACACGGAGCTTTCCGGCCTGTATGTACTGCTGCATCAATTCGGCTTGCAGACGATAGCCTGCCTCGACCTTTTCCCAGCCGAAGCTGTTTTCCTGCCCGGTGGTCGCGTAGCTCAACGTCACTGCCGGGTTGGTGCAGTACGCGCGGAAATACCATTCCATCACATCGCGGTCTTTGCCGCAGGGCCAGTACGGCTCCATTGTGTAGCACCCGCCCAAACGCGGGCTGTGCTTATCCTCATCATAGCCGTAGATTGGGTCAATGCCCAGCATACGGAACACCGGGGTGTTGATCTGCATGGTTTTTGTCTGTGCAGGGCAGAGCATATTTTTGCGGCTGGGATAATAACCACCGCTGTAATACCCGCCCCAAAGGGTGTAAGCGTCCACCGCATACTGTTCGCGGCAGATGCAAAAGGCATCCATGTCATAGCGATCACTCATATAGGCCATCGAGTGAGCGTCCAGAATCCACGACCCGGCCACGCGCGGATAGTAACCAAAAATCTCATGGAATTTGCGGAATGCCTCGTCGATGAGGATTTCCCTCTGGGCGGGCGTGTAGGCGGGCAGGAAACCGGGGTTCACATACCAATCCCAATCAAAGCCGGGGCGGCCGCGCCATTCGATGCCGACCGCTTCCGTCAGCGGGCGGTTCATCTCAAACCACAAGCCCAGTTCCGTGTCCGGGCCGCTCTGCCGCCGAAACAGTTCTTGAAAGTCCGGGCGGATAAGCGCATCGTATTGCAGTAAAAATGTGCTTTTCAGCCCCTTTTCGCGGTTGATGGCAATTTCCTGCTCGACGGGTGTGTACAAATCCTTGGGCCGCCGCGGCTCACAGCCGCGCACGAAGTTTACGAGATTCATGATTGCTTCAGACATCTGTATTCTCCTTGTTGACAATGGGATTGGTCTGCATCCAAACCTTGAAATCGGAATCCTCGCCCCATGTTCTGCCTGCGCTGGCACAGTCAATCAGCGGTATCGTCTTGCCGTTTTCCAGTGTGACATTGACAAGGCAGACCGCCGGGAACGAAAGTTCGGCGGGGTTCTCGCTTTCTGCGGGCAGATAGGTATCCTCCGGCGCTGTCAGCGGCAGCGGCGCATCCTCCGTGCGCAGGCGGGCATCTTTTGCCAGCAGCAGCGGTCCGCGGCGGAACGCAATGTTATTCTGCCGCGCCGCATCCGGCAGCACGATAAACGGCACCATGTCGCAGGTTTTCCAGATGATTTTGGATCGCAGAATATCCTTTATAAATGGGGTCGGGCGCAAGGCTTCAACGCGCATATCCAACCGTAGTTCAACGGTGTCGTCGTTCTGCCAAACGCGGTCGATTTCCGTCATACCCGGCGTGATGGGGACAGGCTCTCCATTGACGGTCAGTGTGTTCTCCACGCTCCACGAGGGAATGCGCAGCAAAAGCGTAAAGCGCTCTTTTTCGGCAGTTTTCACATGGATGCGCACGACCCCCTCCACGGGATAGGCGGTTTCCATAACAAAGGTCACGCCATGTCCTGCGGTGGTTTGGGTCTGATAAGTGCCGCGCTCATATAGCTGCACCGCAAAGCCGTTTTCAGCTTTCATCACGGCCAAATGCGGCGCAATGCCGATGCCCACCGAGGCAATACAGGCACAGCACCCATAATAGGTGCCGTCACCAAACATCAGCGAACCGCCGATGCCCTGTCCGCGCGTACCGCCCAGCAGCGGCGTATAGCTGTCAAACGGTAGGAAAGACGGCTGCACTTCCACACCGGGAAGTCGGAAACCGCCCTGTATCTTTTCGGGATTGACCGTGTGGCTGTAATTTAGCGTACCAAGGTAAGCGTTGTACAAAGTCTGCTCAAAGCAGTCGCCAAACAGCGGGTCTCCTGTCAAAATCAGCAGCCGGGCGCAGAATTTCATCCACGTCACGCTGACGCAAGTTTCCTGCCCGACACCGCCATCACTGGGGTCTACTTGATGCACACTGGCATGGTCCAAGAACTCGTGGGTGGTCCCTGCACTGCCCAGCAGGGTGATGTCGGTATCCATCATGCGGTAAGCAAAATGGATGACGGCAGTTTTCCACTTTTCGCTGTTCGTTTCCAGTGCATATTCCAGCAGCCCCTCAAAGCAGGACATCATCTCATAGGCTTTGGTGAACGGGTACTGGTACGGGGCCATTCTGTTGACATAGGCGGCCTCAAAGATGTTGCCGCAGGCCCGTGCTCCGAACTCTACCAGATATTCAGCAAAAGCAAGGTATCTCTTTTCGCCGGTAACGCGGTACAGCAGAACCATCGGCTCCAGCACGGACAGCGAATTCATTGCACCGTGTACCGGGTGACCGCTGTCCACGGTGCTGGTCTGCTCAATCTGCATCTTGCCCGGCTCATTGCCGACGCGGGCCAGAATGGCATCCGCGTGGCGCATGGCTGCGGCCAGAATTTCTTTTCGCAGCGTTGTATCTTTACATATATTGTAAAAGCACAGTAACCCCAGCAAAATATACTTACGGCCCCAAACATCCCACTTATTAAATTGCACGTCGGGTGAATAAGTGGTGAACGCACCGTCCGCATCCTGCACCGTCAGCAAGTCGCGGACGGTTTCTTCCAGTACGGCATACAGGCGGTCATCCTGCGTTACGCTGTACACAAAGGCAGCACCGCGCATCATCTTGCCCCAATATTCGGAACGCCATTCCAGCTTGCGAGTATCGGCTTTCAAGCGATACTGGTTCACAAACTTGGCCCAAAGCGCACGGTCGCAAAGCTGTTCCCGCGTGATGAAGTCCAGTGCATCCTTGCACATTCCCTGTGCAGAAATTTTCTGGTTCAAATCGGGTTTCAAGCCGCAAACGTGTGTGCGCTGTGCATTGCAATGGCGGAAATATGGATTTTCAGTTAGATAAGAAGTGGTTTTTGTGTTCATAAACAAGCTCCTGTGGGGATTACTGTACGTTGTTTTCAAAACAAAAGGGGATGCGCTTTTACGCATCCCCCCGAAATCAGATGTGAAATACACAGGACAAAATCAATCTTTTTTCTTTCTGTATACAAACAGAATTGCTGTCATCGTGAGGGATACGATGCATACGATTATCAGCGGAAGAATCGGCAAGCCAGTATCACCTGTCTGCGGAATAGAGGTGGTAGCGGGCTTGGCTGTGGGTGCAGGGGTTGCTGCGGCTGTCCGCGCTTGGGTGGGTGCGGGGGTGGAAGAGGAAGAACCGTTAGAAGAATTGGTATTCCCGCCGGACGGCGCAGCAGTTGTGCCGGGAGTCTGCTTCGGCGGCTCCGTAGGAGCAGTCGTAGGAGGATTCGCAGGCTCAGGTGCGGGCTGGCTCTTTGCCTTCCAGCTTACGCCAAACGGAGAAAGCGAATGTACCGTAACGGCCAACTTGCCATCCTTTACCTGCGGGGTCAGCAACTCTACCGTGCCGTCTTCTTTCAAGTGGCTTATCAGGAAGTCATACTCCTCAGCCGTAGTGCCTTCGGGCAAAGCGAACAGAACCTCAATGCCTTCCAGGATGTTCTCACTGGCTGCGGGCTGCCAGCTTGCGCCGCCGTCGGTGCTGACCGTCAGCGTGACATCGTATACCTTCATGGTATCGGTATCCAGCTTCGTGGCCGTCTCACTCTTGAGCTTACTCTCAACGGCTTCCGGGGTATTGTAGCCCAAGGCCTTCAGCGCGTCAGAAATGCTATCGCTGGTCAAGTCTGTTGTCTCAACCTTCATGATGGTTTCAACAGGCGGCGTCTTGATGACAATGGGGCAGCTAATCATGTAGTGGTCAGAGTTCTTGGTATTCGTTACAATGAAGTCCTGCATTTCCACAGAGGGAGAGAAAATCATGTTATCGAACATATAGCCATCTGTGGTGGTAACCGTACCGTGGTTTGCCAGCGTGCAATCCGGGAAAGCAGCCTGCATAGCCTCAAAATTCGAATAGTTAAAGTCACCGGCAATCACATAAGGGTCTTTGCCGTCCAGCTGCTCACGCAGGATGCTGAACGACTCGGCTGCCTTGTTTTGATCCATGTGCAGGGCAACAAAAACAAACTTCGTGCCGTTGATATCAATGGTAGCTTCGGCAGCACCATATCTGCTGTTCGTACTATTATTATGAGGCAACTCGTGGTGTTTCGCCTCTGTAATGGGATACTTGGAGAGGATACCTACGCCATATTCGCCGCCTTCACGCTCTTCATAGCCTGCATAATAATAGTAATATCCCAGCTCTTCCCCCAGTATACGCATGGTGTCTTGGTTGTTGTTGATGGGGGCATTCTTATAAACTTCCTCCAGGCCGATAATCTGCGCACCAGATTTTTTCAGGTCTTTCGCAAGGGCCTTCATATCATAGCCGTACAGCATACCGCCCAAGCGCAGATTGTAGCTGGCAATGGTTAAATCGCTGGTATCGGGGGTCGGGTCTGGATCAATGGGGTCCGGATTCTCGCTGCCGTTTGCAAGGGCCGAGGAAGGTACGCTCAGCAGGTTTTCATTCTCGACATACCCGGCAGGCCACTTCTGTTCCGCATCCAAATTATAACCGGCAATCATTTTGACCGACTTCAGGTGCAGTTCATCATTGCCGTTGCCGACCGTCAGGCCCCAGTTAGAGCCAAGAACGCCCTTGGCCGTATTGCCCTGCAGGTAGATGGTCTTGCCTGCGCCGGAGACCTTGACGCCCACGACGCTGAGATTGCGCACCGAAATGCTGAACGTGACAAATTCGCCGTTGGCAACTGCCTGTTTGATAGCGGCGGCATCATCAGCGCTGCTGTCGTTCATAAGCTGACCCTTATCATGGAACCACAAGCGCTGGTTGACCCAGTTTGCGTCCTTCTGACCAACGGGCCGCAGCGCAATGTCACCGTTTACGGCACCTGTGCCGGTAGCGCTTTCGGCAGGATTGAAAACAAGGTATTTGCCATTTGGATTGTCGAACTTGACCGTCATCTCCAAGGTGTAATCCTTGATGTTCCGGGGAACGCTTGCGCCGAACGGCGTGATGTTGACCTTCTGGTTGGTTGCCTTAACATACAAACCATCGTCCGTCAGTTCCATCGTTGTATTGGCGTTGGTAGCATTCGGTGCCACATAGTAACCGATTTCTTCCAACGATTTGACTTTGGAAAAATCAACATAATGCAGCACAGCACCTTCGACATATTCGGTGTCTTCTGTGTCTGCAAATCCCAACTGCGGTGCAGAGGGAATCGCCCGCTCTGCGTCCAAATCGATGGGGCCTCTTCCGACCAGGGCCGAGGAAGGTACGCTCAGCAGGTTTTCATTCTCGACATACCCGGCAGGCCACTTCTGTTCCGCATCCAAATTATAACCGGCAATCATTTTGACCGACTTCAGGTGCAGTTCATCATTGCCGTTGCCGACCGTCAGGCCCCAGTTAGAGCCAAGAACGCCCTTGGCCGTATTGCCCTGCAGGTAGATGGTCTTGCCTGCGCCGGAGACCTTGACGCCCACGACGCTGAGATTGCGCACCGAAATGCTGAACGTGACAAATTCGCCGTTGGCAACTGCCTGTTTGATAGCGGCGGCATCATCAGCGCTGCTGTCGTTCATAAGCTGACCCTTATCATGGAACCACAAGCGCTGGTTGACCCAGTTTGCGTCCTTCTGACCAACGGGCCGCAGCGCAATGTCACCGTTTACGGCACCTGTGCCGGTAGCGCTTTCGGCAGGATTGAAAACAAGGTATTTGCCATTTGGATTGTCGAACTTGACCGTCATCTCCAAGGTGTAATCCTTGATGTTCCGGGGAACGCTTGCGCCGAACGGCGTGATGTTGACCTTCTGGTTGGTTGCCTTAACATACAAACCATCGTCCGTCAGTTCCATCGTTGTATTGGCGTTGGTAGCATTCGGTGCCACATAGTAACCGATTTCTTCCAACGATTTGACTTTGGAAAAATCAACATAATGCAGCACAGCACCTTCGACATATTCGGTGTCTTCTGTGTCTGCAAATCCCAACTGCGGTGCAGAGGGAATCGCCCGCTCTGCGTCCAAATCAATGGACCCACCTGCGGCAAGGGCAGAGAACGGTGTCAGCAGCATGGATACTGCCAGTACACCCGCCGTCAGGGTTGTTGATACAGCTTTTTTCATAGATGCCCTTCCTTTGATAGTGCAATTTTCACGCGATAATAAGAAAGCCCCACCCGCAACAGAGACATTATAGAACTGTTACGGAGTGGGACTCCTTTGAACGGAATTAGCAGGTATTATTTATATTACTTGGTGGAATCCAGATAGTCCTGATATGCCTTGACGTAGTCAGCAGCGCCCAGAGCATCCAGATTGTCGAAGTAGTCGTTCAGTTCGTCGTCGGTCAGCGGACGTGCGCCGGTAACAAACTTGGCAATTTCGGGCTCAGCGTAGGAACGCAGGGCGGACAGCGTGTTGGCAAGGTCAGCGGCCTTGTCGGCATCGAGGTAAACAGGGTTGGGGAAAGTGTCGCTGGTGAGGTAGGGCGTTTCAACAGTCTGCAGAGCGTACTCATACATCTTCTGGCCGTTGGTGCTGATGACCGGGTCATCATGGCGCAGCGTGGAGGGGTCTTCGACCTTGGAAGCATCCGGCTCACCGGCATATTTCAGAGAGGTGGGGTCGTTGGTCCAGAGATCATAACCAAAGGCACCGGCGTTCCACATAGCGACCTTCTTGTGCAGATAGTCGTTGACATCGCTGTACGCATCCTTGTTATCCTCATAATCGGGGTAATAGGTGTTGCTGTTTTCGTCAACCTTGTAACCGGAGACCAGACCGAGCAGATAATCAGTCTGCTCTGCGCTGGGACCGCCCATAGACATCTGGAAGTTGTCTTCGGTAGTGCTGTAGAACCAGTCGATGAACTTAGCGGCCAGTTCGGGCTCAGCACACTTGGCGCTGACAATCACGCCGCCGATGGTACCGCCGGTGGGGGCAGGAACAGAAGCGGTGTCATTCCACTCGCTGGTCAGAGGCTGCGCGGCCCAGAACTCGGTAAAGTCCGGCACAGCCACGAACGGAGCCTGCATCAAGAAGCCGACATTCTCGGCAAAGACGGAGTAGATGGAAGAGCGGTCCATCGTGAAGAAGTCGGGATGAATCAAGCCCTCGGTGTACAGCTGATTCATGACCTTCAGATAATCACCGAAAGCTTCACGGTCAGCCAGAGGCACAACGGCCTTGCCGTTGCGCAGGCAGACTGCATAGGCCTTGGAGTTCGCACCCACATAGCCCATCGCATTCAGAATGTAAGCACCGGGATGCTCGGAGGCAAAGCCGCCGCCGATGGGATATTCGGCCAGACCCTTTTCCTTAAAGGTGCGCATCGCGTCGATGAACTCATCCAGCGTGGTGGGCATATCCAAGCCGCACTCATCCAGCCAGTCTTTATTGATGAAATAGCGCGGATAGTCGCCGCGGTTGGTCTTGGAGGTAATAGCGCCCAAGGACCACACGTTTCCGTTGGGGGTGGTAACGATGTCCTTCAGCTCCGGATTTGCCTGATAAATGCTATACAGGTTGGGCATATAAGTTTCGTTGATGTACGGGGCAAGGTCCATCAGCTGACCTTCGAGTTCGCCGTAGTTCAGCAGTTCGGCAGCAGAGAAGTTGGAGCCGATAATAATGTCGGGCAGCTCATCACTGGCAAATGCAAGGGACAGGAACTCGCTCTTGTTGTCACCCGTGTAGGTAGTGACATCCAGCTTGATGTTCATCTTTTCCTCGATGAACTTGTACATCCAAGAATCTTCCGGGGCACCGTACTCTGCGGTGTTCTCCACATAGATTTTCAGCGTTTTTTCGTTGCCTTCCTTGACGATGGGCAGGCCACCGTCGGTGTTCAGCCAGTCGAGCTCATTGGCAGCAGCTTCCGTGGTAGAGGCAGAAGCCGTGTCCGTAGAGGTGGACTCAGCGGTCGAGGTGGAGCTTGCAGAGGAGCCGCAGCCTGCCAAAGAGGCAGTCATGCAGGCAGCCAGCGCCAGCGCGGGCAGTCTTTTCTTGTTTTTCATGTTTTCCTCCATTCTGATAAACATGGGTTACATATTTTCCAAGGCTTTTCAGCCTAAAGAATCCTTTAGCCTTTTACGGAACCAACCATAACGCCCTTTTCAAAATATTTCTGCATGAACGGATAGGCGATAATCAGCGGTAAACTTGCCAGAATCACGATAGAATACTTCATGCCCTGTGCCATATTGGCGCGGTACACAAGGCTGGCGAGTTCGGTCGAGCTGCCTTGAATATTGGACAAATCCAACTGGTTTGCATTCAGGATATTACGCAGCACCAACTGCAAAGGATACAGCTTTTTATCATAAATGTAAAGCAGCGCTTTGTAGTAAGCATTCCAGCAGCCGACGCCGATATACAACGTCATAACCGCCATAATAGGCTTAGACAGCGGCAGTGCGATAGAGATAAAGGTTTTCCATTCCCCGGCACCGTCAATGTAGGCCGCCTCATACAGGCTGGACGGAATGCTGGTAGAGAAATACTGGCGGGTAACGATCAAGTTATAGGCATTGACACCCGCAGTGCCGATAATCATAACCCACGGTGTATCCAGCAGGCCCAGATTTTTAATCAGTATGTACTCGGGAATCATGCCGCCGCCGATATACATCGTGATAAAGAAATACCATGAAAGCAGATTGCGGAACGGGAGCTTATCTTTGGAAAGGACGTAAGCCGCCGTAATGGTGAGCGCCAAGCGATACAATGTGGAAAGCGTCGTGTAGATGATTGTATTGCGATAGCCAACCCATAACTGGTCCTCTTTCAAAACCAGCTTGTACGCATCCAGCGTAAAGTCTTTGATCCACACCAATGTGTGACCTGCGGCAACCTCCGCCGGATCAGAGAACGAGGCAATCACGCAGAAATACAGCGGGTACGCAATAATTGCTGTAATAAGGACAACGAGCAAGACATTGACTACATCGAAAAGTGTAAGGCGTTTGAATCTTTTTTGCATCCTTGATTTCCTCCTTACCAAAGTCCGGTCTGCGCCACTTTTTTAGAAATGGCGTTGGCTGACAAAATCAGAATGATGTTGATGATGCTGTTAAAGAGTTCAATCGCCGTAGAGTAACTGAACTGATGCATACCGATGCCAATTTCATATACATAAGTAGAGATGACGTTAGCTGTTTCCATATTCAGCGGATTCTGCAGCAAGAACACCTTTTCAAAGCCGACCGTCAGCGTCTGACCAATTTGCAGGATGAGCATTGTTATAATCGTCGGCTTCAGATGAGGCAGATACACATAGCGGATAATCTGCAATCGGCTTGCACCATCAATTTTGGCAGCATCTACCAGTTCCATAGAGATACTGGAAAGTGAGGCCGTATAAATAATGGTACCCCAGCCGAGCTCTGACCACAAACCGCTGATAACATACACCCACGGGAACAACGCGGGATTGGCCATGAAGTTTGTTGCCTCATAATCGGCACCATAAATCATGGAACCAATGATGTTAAACAGGCCCTCGCGGCTCAAGAACATAATTGCCATCGAACATACCAGAACCGTAGAAATGAAGTGCGGCGCATAGGTAATTGTCTGGCAAACCTTTTTTAACCGACCGTTGCGCATTTCGTTCAGCATAATGGCAAATATAACAGACGCCGGGAAGAACAAAAGGTTCAGCAGGTTAAGGGAAATCGTATTCCAAAGGATTTTCCAGAAGTAGGGATAATTAAAGAACTTGATAAAGTAATCAAATCCAACCCATTTGCTTTCCCAAATGCCAAGACTGGTTCGGAAGTCCTTAAACGCAATCTGTACACCATATAGCGGTATGTAATGGAAGATGAACACTGAAACTACGGACGGAAGAATCATCAAATACAGTGCGCGATACTGGTACATCCGCTTCAGCAAGTCTTTGCCTTTTGAGGTTTTCATGTTTTCCAGATGCCTCCTTTTCTTGTCTGATTCGAGCATAGCAGACAATTCCCGAAAAGGCAATGACACAGTTTGTTTTGAAATTGCCTTTTTTGAAAAGTGCAAATTCCGGGGCAAAAATCAAAATAATACTTTTTGAAAAAATAGTGAAAAATGAAATTTGAGATATTTCCAAAAGTGCTATATGTCGTATACTCGCTGTTTTTTGTAATTTTGCAAAAATCCAATATCGAGCCAAAGTCAAAAATGGAGTCACTATAAATATAACGCGAATTCTGATGGAGATATAGACGCCACCGCCCAGTGGAGAAGTTCTTTGCCCTAAGATAAGAAAAAACCGAATCTGTTTCATTCACAAAACAGATCCGGTTTTCTTGAAAACTTAAATCATTTGGAAACTTTCCTTCAAGACATCCACAGAACTGGAACCGACCATAACGTCAAACATTCCCTGCTCGACTTTGTATTCCAATGCAGCATTATAGAATTTCAGCATTTCCTCGGTGATTTCAAATGTCACTGTACGACATTCTTTGGCATCCAAATGAACGCGCTGGAATCCTTTTAAGTCCTGCATGGGGCGCACCACGCTCCCGACCCGGTCACGAATGTACAGCTGTACAATTTCGTCTCCGGCCACATTGCCGGCATTCTGCACTTTAACTTGGGCAGTGATAAGCCCGCCCGAATGCAGCACGGTATCACTGAGCCGCAGGTCTGAATACGCCACTTTATGGTAAGATAGACCATGACCAAATGGGAACAATGCACCATTAGGGCAGTCCAGATAGCGACTGGTGAATCGATCTGAGCTATTGGATTTTCTGACCGGGCGGCCTGTGCTGAACTGCGCATAATAGAGCGGCTCTTGTCCAACATGGTACGGGAAGCTCGTTGTCAGCTTTCCGCTGGGGGCTGCATCGCCCATTAGCAAATCAACGATTGCATGGCCACCTTCCGTTCCGGGAAACCAACATTCCAGAATCGCATCCGTTTCTGCCGAAAGTTTTGTCAGTTCCAGCGGACGACCGTTGAACAGCAAGACGACCGATTTTTTTGCATACGGAAGTACCTGCTCAATCCACTGCTGTTGAATAGCCGGAAGTGAAATGTCGGTCCGGCTTCCGCTCTCACCACTTTGAAGTTTGTGTTCGCCCACGGCAAAGACTACAACATCCGCCCACTTTGCCAGTTCAATACAACGATGCAGCTCTTCTTCCGGAGAATCCTTCAGAATCCTGTGGACACCCGCACCAAGGTTCATGATGGGGGTGTAATCATCCATCAGTTCACATCCCGCGGCAGATTGCAGATGCTCTGCATCCAGCCTTTCCTCAAAGGCGGTTTTTAAGGTGACGACCTGTTTTCGGTCTGCGTAAATTGCCCATATGCCATTCAGTTCTTTACTGTCTGCGTAGGGTCCAATCAGAGCTACTTTTTCGCCCTGCCGGATTGGCAGAACATCTTTTTTGTTCTGCAAAAGAACCATTGACTCCTGCGCTGCTTTCCTTGCCAGCTGTCGGTGGGAAATCCACTCACCTTGCTCCACCGAGCGCAGACCGCAATAGGGATTTTCAAACAGCCCCAATTCATTCTTTAGGGTTAGGATACGCCACACAGCTTGATCAATCTGCTCCTGCGAAACCGCTCCCTGCTTCAGCAGTTCTTCCAAGTGGTTGGGATAACAGGATGTTTTCATGTCGATGTCCACGCCGGCATCCATTGCTAGTTTTGCGGCATCGGCATTGTTTTCTGCCACACCATGCACTACTAGTTCTTGAATAGCTGCGTAGTCCGTAATAACGACGCCATCAAAGCCCCATTTTTTGCGCAGTACATCTTGCATCAGCCATTGGTTTGCCGTGGCTGGGATGCCCTCGATTGTGGTGAAAGCGGTCATTACCATTTTGCAGCCCGCATCCACTGCAGCTTGATAGGGCGGCAGATATTCCTGCATCAGCCGCCAACGGGACATATCCACGGTGTTATACTCGCGTCCGGCTTCCACCGCCCCATATCCGGCATAATGCTTTACACAGGATGCCATAGATTTTCCGGGTGTAAAATCGTTCTGAAATCCTTTCACCATTGCCTGTGCATAGCAGCTGTTCAGATAGGGGTCTTCTCCCGGAGACTCCATGCAGCGGCCCCACCGCGCATCGCGGACGACATCCACCATCGGGGAAAACGTGACCTGTGCACCGTCCGCAGCAGCTTCACAAGCGGTATTCTCTGCACACTGCTGCACCAGTTTCATATCCCAGCTGCAGGCAAGCGCAAGAGGAATAGGGTAACTCGTCTTGTACCCATACACTACATCCGCCATGAATAGTAACGGAATACGGCTATGCTCCAAATGACGTTTTTGAAGTTCCTGCACTTTTTCCGCGCCTAGAACATTAAGAGCAGAGCCTACATTTTCCACTACCCAAGGCTCTATTCCCAGTTCAGCGCACGGGCCGGTGGACACCCCTTCCGCACCAAAGAATCCACCATCCAACTGTACCAGCTGTCCGATTTTTTCCTTAAGCGTTAGGCTGTCCATCAGCTTTTTCAAGTCTTGAATTTTCATCGTCTCACGCTTTCTCCTATAATTTTGCCATTGACAGATTGTCGATAGCTTATTTCTGATTCGAGTCTATCAAACTATCTGCATAGGCGCAATAACGCAGTTTGTTTTGAAATTGCCTTTTTTGAAAAACACGAATTGAAAGGTAAAATCGAGATAACACTTTTTGAGAAAAATAGTAAAAAATGAAATTTGATATGCTTTTGAAGATACAATATATCGTGTGCTCGTTGTTTTTTCGAGCTTTAAAAAATGTCCTGTGCCATATCAGAGTTGGAAAGAAATTTTCTATAAATATCACGCAAAAAAATCCATTGCATTTTTCCGAACACCGCCGATTCTCACTTCCAGATGCAGGTGATTGCCCGTAACGCGCCCGGTGTGGCCGACATAGCCGATGACCTGCCCGGCCTGCACCTGCTGACCGGTGGTGACGCAGATGGACGAACAGTGGGCGTACAGCGTTTCCAGCCCGCCGCCGTGGTCGATTTGAATGTAGTAACCGTAGCTGCCGCCCCAGTTGTCAAGACCGTTGGCAACAGTAACAGTACCATCTGCGGCGGCGAGGATCGGCGTACCCTCGGCGCAGGCAATGTCGGTGCCGGTGTGGGAACTTACCTCGCCGGTGATGGGGTCCACACGGTGACCAAACTGCGAGGTAATCGTACCCGCAACCGGCAGCGGCCATTGCAGGGTGCCTGTGG
>ERZ1035027.412-NODE-412-length-25193-cov-6.476848_pt1 | contig 25193 bp, 27 predicted proteins | sample MGYA00520604_ERZ1035027 | MGnify/ENA primary metagenome ERZ1035027 (study PRJEB33766, sample SAMN09781743) | gut metagenome | biome: gut microbiome | host: Homo sapiens | place: Madagascar | study: EMG produced TPA metagenomics assembly of the PRJNA485056 data set...
CCATAGCCACCGCCACCACCTCCGCCGCGGTAGCCGCCGTTCCCGCCGTTCCCACCATAGCCACCGCCACCAGAACCAGAACTATGATATGACGCTATTCTTTTTCCACCTTGTCCTGTGCCTTCAAAATCTAAACCTTTTCCTATAGTATTCTCCCCTGTGCCGCCATTAAAATTATAGGTTGCTTGACTATAGCCCCCACCGCCGCCTCCGCTTATACTAACCACTCCGATAGAAGCTTCGGAAAAAGAGCCTGATGAACCGCTATGAGCGGAGTTTTTGCCCGCACCACCCTTAAACAGATAGGTGTCACTTGATCCAAGAATACTTGAATTGGAAGCGCTTGCGTATCCTCCTCCACCGCCACCACCGTATGTGCCGCCGTTCCCTCCATAAGCTCCCCTCAAATCAAAAGAGGAACTACTTGCGAAATAGCTCCCCCCTCCGCCGCCGCCACCATAAGAGGCGTCGCCACCTTTACCAGAATAGCTATTTGAAACACTATAATTTGAAGATGATTCACCACCGCCACCTGAGCCACCATTGCGACTTTTGCCACCATTAGCTGACAACAACGTACCAAAAGAAGTTATCCCACCCGATCCATCAGAAGCGCCACCTATTCCTATGGTTATTTCAATTATTTTACCGGGAGTGACCGTAAGTACAGACTTTGCCATGTGTCCCCCTCCGCCTCCTGCACCGCTCATACCTGATGCAGTACCTGTAGCAGTGCCACTAAAAATTCCTGTTTCGCCTCCTGCGCCACCACCAAATAACATAACTTCTATACCATTTTCTATATTATCAGGTACAATCCAGTTAGTAGACTCTTTGATAACCTCAGTCTTAAAAACCCGCTTCTTTCCCCATCCTTGAACAACCCATCCATTCAAGGTACTTGACCAAATCAGCGTAGCCCATACATTCTCACCAATTTGATAAGGGATATTTGCGCCGTTTTCAGCCAATATCGGCTTCGCGCCTAATCCGTTTACGTTCAGCGTAGGATTATCGCCTGTAGCAGTATGAAATTTCGCCCTGACAACCACCCCGTCCATATCGTCAAGGGACGTGTATTGACTTCCTATGCTAAGATTGTATGCTGTTGACGTACCTGTGGTTGTGCCTTGAGGGGAGACGAAATAATCAATTTCACTCATCTCCCCAATAACGGTCGCGCCATCAGTTGTGGCAACACCAACATTATTAGCAGCAGTCTGGCTAATACCTGTTACATTCTTTACATGGGTTTCCGGATATTGAGGGTCATACCCTGTGCCGTTAAACCTCTGCATTAAAATTTTCTTTTTGCTCATGACTTCACCTTAAAATAAATCTGCCCCATCGTCAAATCAGCAGGAGCTGTTGAGGATGTTTGAATTTTTGTTGACTTAAATGTGTCGTCCTTTAATTCTTCGGTGTTGACAATATAATTAAATAGAGTGTTCCAAAACAGCGCATTTGTGGCTATAAAATCATATGTTGAGCTTGTTATATTTGCAATAGCTGTGTCATATTCACCACGTTGCATCTGGTCAATAAAATTTAACCAATTTTCACGTTCAGATATGGTTATATCGCTGTATTTGTGAACACTGCTATCGTAATTATATTCAACGCCGTTATAATTAACTACGCCCATTAATCCACCGTCCCTGTGACCTTGAACCAATAATCTCCAATCTCTTGTGATGCGGGCTGAGTTTCAGATACTACATACGCAGGGCTGTAGCGTTTAGCAAATTGTTCCTGCAAAGCAACAAGGGTGTCCCATGCCGTGTTCATAAGAGATGTTGAGATTATTTTGTTTTGATAATTTGGAATAAGCGTAAGAATTGCTTGTGCTTGCTGTATATTGCCCGATTGCATTGCGACTTGGAACTGCTTGACAAGTGCAAGGTCGGATGCTGTTAAGTCTTCCATTGTTGGAAAAGACTGGATATTTGATGGATATGAAGTACTTATGATAATCACCTTCTTTTGATTGGTTAAGTCCTTTTTTGGGTTTACTTAAACTTCTGCTCCTGCTACGAATGTGCCAGTACCGGCGTTGGTGTAAAAAGTCTCGTGCACAGTGTCGTACAGCCCGACAGTCCCATCGGGATCTTTGCAAGGGATGAAATCCCGCACAGTGTTCTCGCCTTTTTTGATCTTAAAATACCGCAGCTTCGCTTGCCCGCCATATGGACGCATTGCACCGGTATTGCGCCGGATGCCGAAGATCAGCATACTGACGTTTTGCGGTGTGCCGATTGCCGCGACGTGCGAAACGTCGTTGATAGTGATGTGATTCATAGAATCGACGATTTCTTCCGCAAGCTCTATACTGTTTGCCGCTGTGAAGCCGATTTCATTGTAGTTGTACTCGAGCATATTGTTCTTAAAAATGCCATTGTAACTGAGGTTACTGCTGTTTTGCTGAGAGCCGAAGAGATAATCCGACGCTACGGTATCCACATCGAAGTGGCAACTGACCGTCATGTCAGCAGTTTCAATCAAACCGGTATCAATATATTGTGTGCCTGTTGATTGAATATAATTCAATTGAATATATCCTTCCGGCAACACCGGTGTAGGTGTAGGAGTGGGCGCGGGTTTGTAATACGCATAATAGCTAATCGCATTAATGGTCATCGTCGTATTGTCACCATATGACGCATTGAATGATTTTACCATATATTTCTTCTGTCTGGTTGAATTCTTAGGTGCATGAGACACAAGGATGTTCACATCAACCCAAGGTATCGGTATGCACGTAAGAGCTATACTATCGTTCAACCGGCATTTCCAATAAATCTCAAGTTTTGCCCTTTGTAGAGCCAATTCATCAGACATAATATTGTCATAGTCGCCACCACTCAAAACCTGTCTAATCATACCCACTGAACCATCTACATAAAACGGTGATTCAGGGTTATCATCTGTCGCGATAGCCTGTGCTTGTTGATGCCCAAGGAATAGATAGGTATTGTTTGATTGATAAACTGCGACGTAGTATACGTCTTTGTCAAGGCTTTTAACACCGTTTCCGGCACTGTCTACGAGCTTCCTTGCCGTACCGTTGTTAACTTTTACATAGGCACTTGTCGCAATGTTTGTTGTTGGAACAAACCCTATCATATTGCCCGCTGTTTCTGTATATCCAGCTATAGTAAGATTCAATACTCCGCCTGATACGCTTGTTGCAGATGGGAAATAATTTACCGTGTGGCTTTTACCATAAACTTCTATATAGTTCTTAACGCTTTCAAAATCTGTCGTAATGTTGTCGCTCATATTGACATCATTCCACAATGTATCATCAATTAACACAGGGTCATTATCGCCGCTTGGGATCTGGTCATAATGAAAAACGCCGTTGACATCAAAATATACTTGATAATTGGGCAGAATATCCCTAAGTTGTTTAATTATGTCAAATACATAGCCGCCTTGATTGACTTGAATATCGTATGGCACTGCTTGTACAGAACCATCAGTATTTATACATTCATTGACAACATATTTGGTGAATCCTGCCAACTTAATTGCGGCAATCATCGCTTCACGAATGCTTGAGCCTTGAGGAATAATCGTAGGCACACCCGGAAGAGCACCATTACGTACACCCGTGAGCTTAGACATCAAGTCAAGTCCTTGAAAAGACAAGGTGTTGTTTGTCGCGTCATAAAAATACGTAGGCGTATTAATAAGATATATGCCTTGGTTGTACCATTGTACCTCGCCTGTATAGATATTTTCATATCCTACATAAGGTTGAATGAAATTGCTGAGCCAAACTTGATTTCCGGGCTCAGGCTCAAAGGAACTGTCCGTTACAACAAAACTAACTGAGCAACTTCTTCTTAAATCAGAATCAGCATTGACTGACACGTCAAATGAAATAAGGTTTCCGCTTATTTCATTTACAACGCTTAAGTTGAAATTAAGCACATTTAGCTTTAGATACTTATTAATAAAAGGTTGTTTTACAACATTAAAATCTTCTTGATTAATATTAAGCGGCATTATTATTCACCCTTAGCAAGCCCGGCTTTAACAAGGTCGTCCCTTGATTCAGCATCACCAATTTCCGTCCAGCCAAAGCCGACAGAGACAATACCTTGCCCATATTCGTTGACATATGACGTTTGCGGATTAGATGTGACATAGCACAGCCATTTATTACCGTTGTAATCTTTAAGAATCTTTGCTTTCTTATTGGTCAAGAACTTAACCAAATTGTCACGTTTACGAACAATTGCCATGCGGTCAATGTTTCGTGATTCTTCATAATCATCAGGCAACACCATTCCAGTAACTGAGCCTGTTTGATAATTACTTAAACCATTGCTAATAACAACAGGATACTGGCGACCAAGAACAGTAAAAGTACCAACTTGTTGAGCAGTGTCGGTTGTGCCATATTCCACACCCGCATAAAATTTAATAATAGTATCCACATCACAAACAAACACACCATCAAATTGTGACAAAATAGTAGAAACAGCATATTGTCCCTCCACATCACCATAGACCGGCACATAAGCGTATTCATATTCTACGTCGTTGTAACACAGGTTATCATTAAATATAAATGAAAGATCATCAAGGCTTGTGACAGGATAAGATTTAATCAATATCCAGTCAAATGTACCAACAGGACGACGTTTAATCCTAACCTCGGTAATTCCCTCAGATAGTTGGTCAACGTTACCGCCTGATATATTGTTGTCAAAATTACAGTCAAGCACAGTGTTATAATCCCATGCTGTAGGTGGAATTGTTGATGTTATTGACGTGTCAGATGATATATTAATATGATTAAATATACCATTTTGAAGACGTGTTGAAGTTAATCGCTTAACGCCTGTCGGATATGGGTCAAGGGAGTTGATATCGTCTACGAAATTATACCCTACAAAATTTATCATGCTTTACCCCCTTAAGTTGTTGCATAAGATACAGCTTCCAATGAAACAGAATAAAGGTTGCTTATACATTTCATTGTCAGCAACATATCTTTGTTAGTATCCGCTGACGTCATTTTATAAGCCGCTCCTGTTATTTCATAACCATGCACATCAGTTTTGTCTTGTTTAACAATAAGGAACGGTGTTATTGATATGTTTGATGTAGCGCTCTTTTCGCCTTTTATTCCTATTTCTATGCAGTTTCCGTTTGCGTTCTCTAAAACGGCTACAGTTGAGGAATAACTATTTACCACTTGAAAAAGGGAAACAGTCGATAACGTTTCTGCACCCAAATTGCCCCAAATTCTTATTACGTAATTATCCGGAATTTCATAGCCTTCTGTCCATTGAACATAGGGAGGTGTGTCAGAAGTATGTGTGTTAGTTAAATCAAGGTAAACTTGTTCGTTTCGTGTAATATATTTTGGCGGACTTGGTACTACTTCTCCGTTAATACCGATAACGTTAGCCTGAACAGTAATATTTCCATTCTTGCAGTTATTGGTTAGATATAAACTTGAGAACATACCCGGCTGTGAATACTGTACAAATACAGTTTGCTTGCCTGTGGTAATTTGTGTCCCTTCAACAGTAACAGCGTTAACTTCGACCACATAATCTTCGCCGTTGTTAAATCCGCTAAACGTGTAAGCAAATACTGTAGGAACAGTTGTAGTAGTGTTATATAGCCGCCCTGAAGTAGATATCAACGTCCCGGCAGTTGTGTAAAGGTTAAATACATAACTATCAAGTGCTTCGCCCTCAGCTTGATTGTATTTTACCTCAAACGCGAAACTTGCACTTGGAATAATGTTTGCCGTAGGGATATTATTAAATACAAGTGTTGGCGTTGAATAGCAGTAAAATTGTATAATATTAGACGCGGGCGAAAAATTGCCTTGTGCGTCCATCGTTTGTATCGACGCTTGATAATATACGCCATTTGTCAAGGTATTAGCAGGAACAGTGTGCTCAAAAGCATAAGAAGTTACTGTCCCATCATATACCGTCTCAAGTGTCGCATTGTTCTTGATTGTTAATTTACTACCTGTTATTTGCGAACCTGAATAAACATTAAATGTAAACACATGAGCTTGTGTTGCATCGAACGCATTTTGTTGCATTAAGGTAGGTGTAGTTAGTGCCACAACATCACATCCTTTTCATCATGGTACTATTGTAAAAGCCGCTGACATATTGCCCTGTGGGGCAAATACAGGATAGACTTGATTAACTGCGGGCGTACCGCCATATACAAGAATGGAATAAGTCTTTCCATTAATAAGCATATCACACTTATTACCGTTGACTTTAGCAACTAAGCCTGTGTATATTTGCGAAGCACGTTTATCTATTTCCCGGTCAACAATTATTTTTATCGCTTCAAGAAAATCATTACTTTGGTTCATATTTTCTTAATTCTCCATTAAAGGAGGGGTTGCCCCCTCCTTATATCATGTTCTTGAGTAAGCCGCTTGATAAGCAAGGTTCTTAAGCTCTGAAACAAATTCTTTGGCATTTTGTACATTAGGTAATGATACATTGCCAACATTAATAATATTGCTTAATACCTCTTTGCCCTTATTCAACATCTTATTCACAAAGTCATTAGGCTTCTGTGTGCCCCAATCCATAAGATTCTCGGTCATACGAGCAGGAACAACACCATCACCCTTGTTTAGCACTCTAAGCTCCGCACCCTTTTCTCCGACAAGTGATAAACCGCCCTTTGCTGAAGTTGTGCCCTTAGCATAATGTGACCACTTACCCGAACCGGGGTCATACGTGCCCTTATTAGACAGCATTTCGTTAAGCTCAACATTGCGCTTATGAATTGCTTCTCTTTCCTTATCGGTACTTGCAAACCACCATGCTTGGCTATTTGCCTTCATCTCGTCAAGGATTGCTTGATCAGGGTCAACCTTAGTTGCTGTTTGAATTGTGCTACTTGGTGAGCTTGAAGTTTCAAGACTATTAAGGCGTGTCGCCAACTTCTCAAGGTCTTTAACATTCTGTGCATATCTTTCCTTAAAATCGTTAAGATTAGCAATGCGTTCATCCCATGTCGCTTTCTCAAAATCTATGCCATATTGTTCAAGGGCAAGAAGTTCATTTTGGTTATATTCATATTCGTCAGTAAGATTTGCCCAACCATCTTTATAATCTTGCCATCTTTGTTTCTGTTGCTCAAGTGCCGCCTGTGCCGCTTCATTGCTTGCAAGTTCCGCGTCACGCTGTTTCTCAAGCAACGCCACACGTTCGTTCAAGCTCTGTTGACGATTGTAGTTATCAAGTGCTTCTTGTGCAGAGGTAATAGCATCTACATCGTCTACATATTGGAAACGACCATCTTTGAACACATACTTCTTGGTTTGTTGAGCTTTCGCCAATGCTTCAAGAAGTTTCTGCTTTTCTATTTGGTCATCAAGAGCTTCATTGGTTTCTTTGAGCTTATCAATTTGGTCTTGATAATTGTCCTTAATTGCATTCGCTTCATCTTTGAGCTTATTAATCCGCTCATCAATATCGTCTATCTGCTTTTGAGAATATTTCTGTGCATAAGAGATAACAGCATTAAGATTGTCTTGTTCAGTCTGAAGTTCTTGATGTTGAAGTTTCAGCTTTTCCTTTTGCCGCTCAAGAGCTTCTTCTTGTGCTTTCTTTTCAGCTTCAGCCGCCGTTTCTATCTGCTTTTGCTTCCAAGAATAGTACTGCTCTTCATACTTCCAGTACTTTTCAAGATATTCCTCATCGCCCTTAAAATACTCATCGGACATTTCTTTTAGGTGTTCATAGTAGTCTTCCTCACTAATCTCGCCCATAGCTAAAGCGTGTTCCATTTTAGCAAGCCATGAATCAAATTCATCTTCATGTGCTTGTTTTGCCGCTTTTGCTATTTCATCGTTTTGTTTCTTTTCCCACTTGTAGACAATCTCTGCATACTTGCGATACTCAGAAAGATATTCAGATTTGCCGCCATAGTATTCTTCATTCTTTGCTTTGAGAGCATCATAATATTCTTGCTCAGTAATCTGGTCGGTATTGAGCAAATATTCCTTTTCATCAAGCCAATCAGCAAAGGCTTGCTTGTAGGCTGTGGTTTGAGCTTGAGCGTCATCGTAGGACGATTTTGTAGAAGTTTTAGAAGCGGTTTGTTGAGCTTTTAATTTGCTTTCATAGTCTTTTCGCTCTTGTTCAGAAAGTTCTTTCTTGTACTTATAAATCGCTTCTTCTGCACGCCAGCGCTCTTTTGTCGAGATGATGCTTTCATCTGTCCACTTATTGAGCATAGACTCAAGTGAAGCATAATAATCCGCTTCTTGAATTTCTCCCATTGCAAGAGCGTGCTGTTGTTTATCAAGCCAATCAGAATAATTGAATTGATAGAACGGCTCTTCTTGCGCTTGAGATGTGCCTATAGCTTTACCGCCACCAAATTCAACCGCCATTGCGCTTGAGCGTTTAGTTTTTGCTGTTTTGGGCAACTGAGCATTTTCATAAGCCTGTGCAGCTGCCGTTGCATCGTCGTATTCTTGTTTATTTTCCTCTAACGCTTTGCTGGTAGCTTCTATACTATCTGCAACAAGTTCAAGATCATCACGAATTTGCTTATAAGTTTGCGCAACTTCTTTTGGAAAACCTAAAGTTCCTGTTAAATTAGCACCACCCGTTTTATCAAAAATACTGCCACGTGAGAGATAAACTTTGGTAATTTGTTCACCATATCGCTCAATCATCGCGGCGCGTTCAGTCTCTAAACGCCTTTGCTTTGCTTGAAGAGTTGCTAATTCAACTTGGGTATCTTCATACACTTTCTTTTTAGACTGAACAGAACTTTGATAAGCGTCTGTTAAAGAAAGTTCTTTCCATGCTTCAATTTGGTCATAAATCTCTTTAGTTTGCTTATTGAGCTTTCCTGTAGTTTCATCTATCTTCAAATTGAGACCGGGAATCTTTTCATTAAGGGTATTGATAATATTCTTAAGCTCAATTTGTTCGGCGACGGTTAATTTAGTATAACTTTTATTGGCTTCAAGTCTCTTATTAAGTACATCAAGTCTATCTGTATACTTAGTAAGAAGAATAGCAGTCCCTTCTATTGAATCTTGAGTTTCTTTATAAGTTTTGTCGGATTCCTTAAGAGTATCATTAAGTTCTTTTGCATATTGATTAACTTCTTTATAATACTCTATAGTGTTTGAGATTGCTTGATATATACCAGCAATCGCAACTGCAACAGTTGCTAATCCTGCCGCAATAACGGGAGACAGTCCTGAAATTCCTGACATTACAGTCGAAAAGCCCTTTGTCATTGCGGTCGCCTTTTCCACGCCAACTTTGAAACTACTAAGAGCAATAATTCCCGTGCCTAAATTTGTAACAAATTTAGACAACAAGCTAACGCCACCTGTTAATGCACCCGTCAATAAACCAATTTGCGCGCCAACAGCACCAAATGTATTTAATATTTTAAGTGCGCCTGTACCAAGGTCTATAACACCCTTAATAAGGTCGGAATTTACGATAGAATTTGAAAGGGCTTCCCATGCAGATTTGAACTGCGAAACTTTTGCAGCAAGTGAGTCCATATACTTCTCGTTCTCTTGTACAGCTGACCCCGCTGAATTTAATGCAACTTTATTAGCATCAAGAGCGGTATTGAAACCGTTCATAAGGGCTAAGAAGTTGTTAAGTTGGTTTGCCAGTTTGTTAAGAACGAATCGCTACTTCGTTCTAAAGAAAGTTTGATTTAGTTTTTTCTTATATCCATCAGTCTTAAAAAGCCAATAGGGAAGCCTTAATAAAGGAATATTGTGAGATTGACAATAATTATTTTTTATTTCATCGCGTGCCTTTTGATACTTAAACATTTCTTCGTCTGTCCATTGTATCGTTCCATAATGATGTGCTCCATCTACTTCAATAAGAACCATTCCATTTATAGTATCACACTTAAAATCAAAAGGGAGAGCGCGCTTATACTTGCACTCGTCAATTCTATATTCACGTTCAAAAGAAATGTTATTTTCTTGTAACCATTCCGTTACCATTATTTCATATCGTGAATCTTTACTTACGCATTTATGACAACGCGTCCGAGTTAAGGACATAACGATATAAGCATACGCTTCAAATTCTTCGCCGCATTCGCATCGAAACTTAAAATAACCCTTTTTGCCTTTTATATGTTCAAGAACCGTTAAATTAATGCCGTTATCGTCACACCATTTTTGTAAATTATTAACTGCATATGGATTAGTAAAAGAAAATTTATTAGTACCCTTATTTCCGCTCATTAAAGAATTTAACGAAATTTTATATTTATATCCATCACTATCCTCGCAATCATATCTTTGTCCGCTCTTAATGGTGTTTTCGGATTGCTTTAACACAAAGCCTTTTTCTTGAAATCTTTTAACCAGTTCATTGTATTCAATTAAATGCTTTGCATGAGATTTGTCATTTGCACATTGCGCACACCAATGCTCGTCTTTTTCTTGCATGAGCCAATGACACCATTTTTTCTCATAAATTATACCGCATTTAGGACAGACGAATTTAATTTTTTGCACAGACGCATTCATTAATTCTTCGTCCGTAGAAAGAATCTGAATACCTTTTTGATTAAGTGAAGCATACAATCTCATATTGTATGCTTTGAAAGGGTTTGTTTTGTCCCATTTATCAAACTGTTTAGTTCTTTTATCCCCTACTGCACCATGATAATCAAGATGATATTTATATCCTTCGGCATCTTGACAATCAACCTTTTGTGTTCCTGAATATATTTCTTCAAGAAGTGTTAAACCGCGTTCCAAAAACTTTTCTTTGTAGTTTATTTTATTTTTCATTCAAACTTTCTTTCTTATGGTTTTCCCATAATGTTCAGACTATATCTCATCACTTACGTGACTTAACGCATTTCCGTTTAAGGGGTTTTCACCCACTACTTAGCATTGTAGCCGTACTCCTGTTGTGAGCATTTCACCTCACCCTGTTGTGGGGATAGTCGTTGAGGGCAAGTTCTATTTAAGAACAATTCCCTGCGGATTCTGCAATCCTTATAATTGTTACCATACCGTAATGATTAGTTACGCCATCATGTATGACTTGGTATATAAGGCTCTAAGCAATTTGTTGTTCCCGCATATTCGCGTTAATTAGGGGCGCAACTCCACCCGCTGATGTTAAAGCAATATATTCTTGCTCATTCTTACTTAAACCCTGCCATTTTCCCGCAAGGTCTGAAAGTATATCATATGTGCTTCTAATTTGTCCTTCTTGGTCAAAAAGCGCAATATTTAATCCTTCAAAGATTTCTATTAGCTTTTTACCCGTGGACGATTCTTCGTCCAAAATTTGCGAGTAGCGGCTAAAAATTGAATTCAAGCCGCGTGCCGCCTTAGAAGCACTTCTTGTCTGTTCGGAAATTGCCGTCATCATCGCAAGTGTTTCGGACATCGAGTTACCTACCGCCGCCGATGTTGATGCAACTAAACCGAGATTATTTGATAAATCTCCTGAAGAGACCGCGAAATTATTACTAACAGCATTTACCTGATCAACTATAGTTATCGCGTCTTCAGCAGAAAGATTAAACGATTTCATTTGCGCAATAAGGAATGAAGCGGCATCACCCGCACTCATTTCCTCATCCGCAACATTTTGAAGTAAACTTGCAACTCGTGCTAAGTTGGCTGATTCTTCATCACCGTAAGAGTTTTTTCTGAACTCGGTTGCGGCTGAAACCATTTCAGACTAAATTTTCTTATCAGAAAAATCTACATACTTACTTGTATGCTCTTCCTTATATTCGTGATAGTCGCCAAATTCAGCATATATCTCATTTTCATGCTTGTTATCCGCTAATATTGCTTTAGTAATCTTTTCATCTTGACTTTTGTCAGGATTATAGCCACATAGCCTCATAATACCATAAACTATCATCACAATAATAAAGAAGATAGTACCAAGAATCATACCAAAGAATGTAAGCATATTTTCTTACCTCGCCTTTCTTATTTTCTGATACTATTATACCACATTTTTCTAATAAGTCAATTGATATTTCTACCAATCTTTGGACTATTTCTTCACCCTATATTTGTATATTCTGTCTATTGACTTTTTCGTCAATATCATATATACTATTGGAGGGGTTGAACTTATAAAGTCTCTCGACACATCCCTCATCAGGACTTCGCGACCAATCTACCATTATATAACACTTAGGACTTTCGCCCATATGTCATCCTTGCCGTTTTTGACAGTTTCCCACATTCGCACGTAGGCATATCTCATCCTTATGCTGTAGTGGCAAGGCTTTAGGCTTTACTGGATTTTGAACAATTCTCGACGCACATTTACCATCTGTACGCCCCGGCTCTGACCTTATGGTTTACCGGTTCTACCTACTTCTAATCCCATCTGAGCTAACTTATCGACATATGCGTCAAGTGAAGCTCCGCTTAAGTCTGAGACCTTCTTAAATTCTGTTAATGCATCATCAAGCTCAAATACACTATCTATCATTCGCCCAATAACTTCTATACTCGCTTGCATGATAGCGTTAGCTTGTTGATACGTTAATCCCAAACTTTCTATTTGATTTTGTAAATCTTTTTGAGCTTTTTCTCTTTCTTTTAGAGCTTTCTTTTCAGCTTTTGCTACTTCTTTTGCGGCTTTTTCTTGTTCTTTTGCCGCCTTTTTTGCGGCTTTTTCTGCTTCTCTTTGAGCTTTTACTGTTTCATCTAATTCTTTTTTACCGCTAACTGTAACCTTAAACTTGATTTCTGAGCCTTTAATTTCATCAAGTTGTTTTTGGACATCACCTGTATCAAGTTTAATACCAACAAGAATAGAATAATTACGATTATTACTCGCCAATAATCAACACCTACTTTCCGAAAGCTCTGGGCTTAATCTCAGACCATCCTATAAGAATCGCCTCAGCAACATCGTCCTCATTTCGAGCACTTTTGGGACTAACCCAATTAAGCGTAAGCCCAAAGGTCTTATTAGCCGTTTCAATCGCTTTTTGTTTTAATACATCACGTTTAGTGCCGTCTCTTGTTCCATCAAATATACCCAATTTACTGCGCCATTGAGACGGCAATAAAAAGTCAACTTTTAATTCAAATCGTGCACATAAACTTAAAACCATGCCCTGTACCGCACCCAATTTTTGCAAAGTCAATTTACCTTCTTTGGCTGGCGGTGCTTCTGACACGATTCTTACAGGTTTATACTTTTGTATAATCTTGCTTAATTCTATCCACTCTTCCATTATTCTATCTGTCCATTCAAGCGCATGGTTGGACTTTATTGTGCCGTGGTCTATTAACTTACCCTCAGCAAATATCGCCCAACCCGTACTCGTTGTTGAAGCGTCTAATGAAAGAATTATTTCATTATTGAACATCCCATGCTCCCAATGCTACATTAACACGTCCCACCGCGTCAAGACCAACTTGCTGACAACCTTCTTTGAACCAATTGCTCAAATTACGTTTACCTATTTGATGCAACAACTCACTCCATGCATCACGCGCTCTGCGCCAATAGCCGTCGCCAAATAAATCGCCTGATAAACCACCGTAAATTATATCAGCAAGATATGGGCGGACATCTTGATAATTTTTCAACCATTCAGGTGAACCGTGTTGCGCTTTTTGTCGATTAACATTTAACAATGCCCAATCGTAAAAGAATTCATATTCAACAAAAGCGTCAGTTTTTGGACTACTATGCCATTCATAATTCCACGCATTACGAAATTCATCAGTCCTTTCATATTCACCGGGCAGTCCCGCATCATATACAACTTTACGAATAATATCTCTATTTTCGTTCCACATTTTCTGCATAACGTAATCCACTGCCGCGATTAATGGTGTTTTCAAAGTTCGTCTTAATTCATGATCATTCTTAGGTAGACTTGCCATGACGTTTCAGCACCTCACCAATCGGCTTCAGCATTTCGGGAAGATTTTCGGCAATTTGCGACAACACAAGAAGTGTTGATTCAGAAAATTCAATAGCGTCAAGAATGCTATAAGCGTTATGAATAGTACTCCAAACTGTATTAAATACACCGCATTCATTCATAAGGTCATAGTCAAGTGCGTTAATCTCATCTTCGTCAGAAATCTCAGTAGCGTAAATGAACATCATAAGATTCATAGTTCTCTCGCGCTCTGCCCATGTCTTAAACTTAATAACGTTATTAGCAATCTGTTGAATCTCTGCGTCTGAAAGTCGTGGCTTGACATAAATATCAAACTTTTCAATATAAATACGCTCAGGCTTTTGTAATTCTTTCATAATTTACTCCTTTTATTCCTTTTGTTCAAAATTTTATAAAATTGGAAACAGCAAATACCCCAATACCAATAAGCACAACTATCCAAGGAAAATATTTTTTGAAAAATTCAAAGATATCAAATTTTCCTTTTTCATCAACCTTATCAACTTTATTCTTAAGTGCCTCAACATCACCTACAACCTTGTCCAAAGTGTTCTTCTGTGTTTGGATATTGTTATTCATTGTCGCCATTTGTAAGTTCATTGTCGTCATGGTATCACTAAAACTAACAAGTGTTTTGTTTAATTCTTGATAACTTTTTGTGTTTTGGTCAAGACTTTCTTTCAGAAAAGGATATTCTGTATCGAGCCGAGTCACCTTTTCTTCAAGCTCATGTATTCGTGCCTCTAAAAGTTCCATAATTACATCCTCACTTTTTATCAATTATTTTGTAGGTATCGCTATTTTGTTCAACCTTTACAAAAGCAGGGACTTCATCATACGGATTTTTAATCATTATTGTCTCGTTCCCTATATCCACATACAGCCATTGCTTTCGTGATTGTCGCACTTTATAAAAACCTTCGGGTGCTTCCAAGGAATCAATTATTTTGCACCGGTTAGGCATACTTGAAAGGGGTCGCCAGTCATTTACTTTATTGCACCAATAAATAAAGGGACACACATCATTGGTTATATTGCATTTGTTTCCACCAACATAATCACACATAACTGTCCTCCTTAACAAAAATAGGGGGCGACAAAAAGTCACCCCCTAAAATTATTTCACAGTTACCTGAACAAATGCCGGGGCAACATCATTATGATTAGTAAGCGTTACATTAACGTAAGCAGAACCCTGAGCAACACCCTTGACAACACCGTTATTATCAACGGTAATAGTGGACGATCCACCACCCTCGACGGCAAACGTGAAATTAGAATTGTCCTTAAGCTGAGAAGCCATATTGTTCCCAAATACTGCATAGACCTTCAGAGTCTCAGTGCCATTTGCGGCAAGCTCAATATCGTTATTCTCAACGGCGAGAGCAATGACGTTATCCTGCCACTGAGCACCAGTAAGTTCCTCGGTAATGGTTGCGTAATAAGAATCGGTCTCACAAGATGCATCACTTGCAGTTACCGCAAGAGCAGAACCAGAAAGTGAAACAGTAGCCGCAGACGAAGCGTTCATCGTCAGGTCTTGAGAACCATCAAGCGCAAATCTTGGAATATCGACAATAAGTCTACCCACAGTAGAAGCACCCTCGGAAGATGGGTCGCCTGAGAACAGGTCAGTGATAATAACAACGTGAATTTCGTCCGGAACGAACTGAGCGGGAACAATAATAGAACGTGCATTTTCGTCCTGATAGAAATACTTTACACAATACTTATCATTAAGTTTTGCGCCAGTTGCCTCAATATAATAAGCACCCTCAGTGCCCTTAATTGTACCAACAGTCCAGTCATTATCATCTGCACCGGGCTTCTGATACCAACCAATAAGCGCACCACTTACAGCGGTTGGTGTAGCAGTAATCGGAATTTGATTGGCAGTTGCCACAGTTGAACCTTCCTCTTTAATAGAAAGACCACCTTGACGAACGTTGACACCAAGAGTCATGCCCATATAAGAAATATCGAACATGGCGTCAGTCAAAGTGGCACTCATAGAACTGTCATGGAAGTATCTTCCAAAAAGGGCGTTTCCACGTCCTGCTCTGATTTCCTCAGCCGTAACAGCAAAAGATATTGAGCTTTCCGTGAGCGTCTTAGCAACACCGATAAGATTCTGTCCCTTGAAGAGTAGAGCCGTACCAGTGCCCGCAAGAAACTTCTTCATAGTTTTTCCTCCTTAAATTATTTTATAAATGAAGCATATTTGCTACTAACTGAACCGTCCCCTTGTACAATATCTGTAGGTTTTTGTCCCATAGATTTAGCGTATTGTTCAGTTGCAACAAAATATCCGTCCATCTTATTTTTCTTCTTCTTGTAAATCCAATGCTCGATTTCATCGCCCTTTCCGGCAAATAGAGCAATTTCGCGCGTCGTAGTAAATTCTACTTCACCACATACTTCATCAAACAACATACTAAAAGAACGATATGTCATTTCTTCCAAATCTTTCTTTAATATCCCCGTATGAGATGTAATAATTGCTTCTTTCCGTTCAAGAGAAATTTCTTCATAGGCTTTGCCCTTAAGTTCATCAACCTCGCGCATCGCTCGTTGAACATCAGGATTTACATACGAATCATCATACCGATAAAAATTCTGATACATGATAATTCGTGATATTTCATCAAAATCTTTAGCGTCGATTTTTATTTGTTTCTCTTCGTCGTAAATATATACTTTATTGTGTTCATCAGCATTAATCATCGCTTTCTTTAAGTCAAGACAAAGATTGATAATGTTAATAAACTGTTGAATATAAAATTTATCTTGAGGAAACATCACTTCAAACAAAAATTGCAAATATTTCATTTGAATATATTCAACTTTATTCAAAGCATTTTTATCAATTTTCAGTATTCCGACACTATGATAGAATACTGCAAAATCCTGTACATAGACAGGAAGGATATTTAAGGTATTACCATCTCTTAACTGATATGGAACAGGTTTATCATGAGCAAAATAAATTTCTTGGAGCACATTGATATCAATACTCACAAGATTCATCCTTTCCTGAGTCGCCCATTAATGTTCCCATCTTTAATGTAATACCTGTAAATGTTTTAGAATTGCCTATAATACTATTAACGCCCATATAACGTGAAATATCGTCATTAAACATCATTTTGCCGACACCGCCAATGGTTATACCATTAAGGGTGTCAAAAATAATGTTTGTAAACAAATCCGCGCGTGACACGGGAATTCCATCATAATCAACAAGGCTCATTTGACCGCCATACAGCCAATCAAAAGAATAAACAACAGATGATGTATACAAATCATTAGGTTGAATAATATAAGTATATAGCTTTAACAAACATTTAGATTCAGCCATACCATCTTCAATAAGATTTGTAAAAAATACTGAATAATCTTCTTGTTTGCCTGTTTTCCATACGTAATTCATCTTTTCACCCAAAGAAAGATTATCTTTACTTAAGGCGTCATATGAATTATACTTAATCATCTTCCATAAATTTTCTGCTTTGGGTGACAGTACCAAATATTCAAGAATTTTATAAGCCCCCATAGGGAGTTTGCTTAAACTATTATACATTTAATCACCCCATCATACTTGTCACTTCAATGAATCGTTGTTTAATAAATGCGCTTTCTGCTTTTAGTACAATCAAGACTTGTTTATTAATTCTTTGCCCTGTTACACGATATTTATTTTTGTCCAACTTTTCGATTGAAATAGCGTCACTATTCGACGACATATCAACTGCCAAAGTTTGAGCAATACCATTACGATAAGGTATTAACTCAACATCAACGCTTTCATATTGTCGCAAAGTCTTGAACTCAGGATTCATAGCAACCGCCCATGTTTCCTTTGTTTCACCAATAGTTACTTCACAAATGGCATATACGTCAGGATTGCCCTTAAGCATACATTTAACTTGCGTTATTGCACCTATTGTTGATTTTAGCGTTATGACGCAATTTTCGTCAATAGAGACCACATCTTTATTGTATTCCCATACAACGTCACGTTCAATTTCTGTACCGTTTAGCATTACAGAGTACGCTAATTGTGCAGTCTCCCCCGGCGCACCTTCAAAATCTTTCATATTAAGTTTGACAGAATAATCGTAAACACCATTATCAGCAATTTGATTAATCTTATCATCCCCATCATGAATTTCGTCAAGGTACATATCGAGGTAAATCAATGTGGCAATATCGTACTGAGCCGTGTGGACGGACTTTTGAAATGACCATAGCTTGAAAGGTCTTCCATCAAGCATATAGCGTGTATTCAATGCACATAAGCGTAAAGTTTCTTCATTGCCCTGTAGAATAACTGTAGCATGATTGTTTGGTGTATTGATATATCTTGATATCTGAACAGCGGGCGAACCCATATCGTAATCAACACAACAAGGAATAATCACCAATGCGCCGTTCAAAGGATCAATAATTCTTAACTCGTTATCGCATCTACGAATACTCAAATCTCTGGGAATGCCACTATATGGACTATCATCGTTAACGAGCCAATAATCACCGTTATATTGGTAATATATACCTCTTGCAATTTTATGATTTATGTCACGAAATGCAAAATGTAGGAAGTCTCCTGAATTGCGCTGTGCTGTAACACTCGCCTCAGTTGCAGGATAAACCCATGCTTCTACTTCATGATACGTTGATAATCCAATACCATCTTGCTCTAAAACTATCCCTTCATTTTCAGGTGTCTTAGCGGACGTATTGTCCCATTGCGCATCTTGCACAGCTTGTTGTAATTCACGATAATGGTCATTAGGCTGTTGTGTCATGCCTGTTGCGATACTTAAAGCAAATTGATTAAACGGCATTTACTCACCGCCTATCTCAATTAAATGAAACACTATTGACTTGATATCTTTGTGAGACACCTTATCACCAAGGTCATATAGTCCTTTTAACAAAGAATATACTTCTTTATTGGCAAGTCCAAGGTATTTTATATACAAACGATTAACATAACCTAAATAAGAATCAGACAATATCGTTTGTTTTTGAAAAGCATCTTCCCATAGCCCAAGAATCTTATAAAATTCATCAGCGTGTTTATTTTTACTCATAAACTCACCTCAGAAAAAGTCTTTCAAATGCGCTGTAAGATAATTATTGATTAATCGTGAATTTTCTTCACGAAGTTTATCAATAATATTTTGCTTTTCTTTCATGTTTTGCGACGAAACTCCTTCAACTTTGAAACTCGATGGAACATTAAGTTTCTGAGCTATCTGCGTCCCGTCATTAGTCTCCCTTTCCCACCAAGAAATTATAAAGAAATTCGCAAGAATTTTTGTTTCTTGTATGGTTAAGTCTGAGACAAATTCACGCCCCACTGCGTCAAACGCAAGGGACTGTACACAATCCGTAAATTGCGGAATCGCGCTCATAAGAAAACCATCACACCATTTTTGAAAATCATCTATAGATTGGTTATAAAGTTTAACCAACTTATAATCATTTATTGTCTGTAACGCGAGGTCTTCTATTGTATCAAAAGAGGTAGCCATTAGTCACCTTCTCTTACAAATTTCTTTCCTGAAAGTTTTTCTATCTGTGTCACAATATTAGCGTCTACTTCAATACTCTGCTCAAGGCGATCACTAATCATGTCAAATATAATCAGTTTCTGAGCGTCTGAACACGACTTAAACAAATCAACAACGTGCTTATAATCCCTATCAAACAAGGTTTTGAGCGTATTATCGTCAAGAATATGACGGTAAATCTCAGCAAGATTATGTGAAGCCACGAAATCAGCGTCAGCAATGTAAACAAATCCTTGACTAATAGTCTTAGGCATATTAGCAACTATAATACTTGCCTCTGTTTCGAGAAAGTCTCGGTAATCAAACTGCTTGTCAATCACCCATGTGGTTGAGCCTTTGAGAACTATCTTTCCCGTGCTAAGATTTATAAAGCGAATAAGCCTACTTTCATTAGTTGGAACTGCTTGTGAAGCGGTCATGGTATTCATAGACGCCATCATTTCTTGCATTTTCATTAACTGTTCTGTGAGGAACTTAACTTTGTCTTCAAGTTCGGCTGTCTTTTTGTCCTCAGTAACCGGTGCTTGTGTGGCGGTAGTAGTTGTCTTCTTAGTAGTGGTGGTAGTAGCCATTTTTATCTCCTTTTATTCCTTTTATTCAAAATTAGAGGGAGGGTGGTTCCCTCCCTCAATTAGACTCTTCGTCCTAATCGCGATATCGCTTTATTACTGAGTGATATCGTAAACGCCAGCATATGCGGCAGAGAAGTACTCAAAGCCCCACTCAAGGCGCATGGTATAATCTGCGGTAAGATCGGCATTCATGTAATAATCGTTCTGATTGGTAAGAGTGGTCACATAGACGCCCTTAACGAGCTTGTCCTGAGACGGAGAAACGATATAGAGTCTATCGCCCGGAAGAACGAGCTTGCCATCAGTACCAACAGCATTTCCAAGAGGAAGAATCGGGTAGCCCATGATATCCTTAAGCGCACCAATTCTGCCACTGCCCTCGCCGTCAACATTAAGTCTGTAGCCAGAAACAGAATCCGGAACAACGTTGAGAAGAGCAACAGGTGAACCGGCGAAAACAGGGGTTACACCGCCATTGAGGTACTTAATCTGCTCACCGGCAGTAAGAAGCTGCTTAACGTCAAATGCGCCAGAAATGTGCATAGTGCCGGAAGGAATAGCCGCAAGACCAGTGTTAAGAGCCGCGATAGCGTCTTTGTACATTTCTGCACGAACGGAAGCAACAACCCAACCCATGAAATCAGCGATATTGTCCTTGCCCGCAAGAACGTTGTACATCTTGTGGAAGACAGTAATCTGGTGCTCAACAGGAGCAATAGTCATTTCACCCGCAAATTTTCTTTGGCGAAGTGTCTCTCTTTCGCCTTTTCCGCAATTATGTTCACGTTAAAACGCAACTTTTAACGCAGTCTTGCCGAGAGATAAGCAGACCTCTTGCATTTTCATGCAATGTTCAGATTATATCTTCATCTTATATATCTAAATCTATATATGCGAGTTTATGATTATCCTTGACTAAATAATCAACCGCTTCTATTATTTGTTCACGCGTAGGTAACAAATCATTTGAACGTATTCGCAAAACTTTGTAGCCTTGATCAATAACCCAACAATTTCTTCTTTTATCGTATTCTTGTTTATTTTTATGCCAATACCAACCGTCATATTCTACGTCAATTTGGACATCATCTATTTTTAACAAACAATCCATATTGATTTTATCCAAAGAAAATGCTTGTACACAATTTTCTACTCCATAAATATCTACAAGCATATTTATTATTGCTTGTTCCATTTTTGAAGTGGGTGCAGTTCCGTTTCTTTGATAAGCGCTATGAATTTTAGTTATGACTTCGGGTACTTGGGTAGTATAAAGAACACCATACTTTTCAAAATTGTTTTGTTTTATTTTTGCTGAAATTTCAGGCGTATGTGCAATATTTCCTTCCCCATATCGTTCAAGATTGGTTTGTTTAATTTTTTCTTGAATTTCAGGAGAAGCAAAAACATTCGTTACGCCAAATCGTTCTAAACAACTTTGTTCAGCTTTCTTTTTTATCTCAGGATTTTGTAAAGCCATTTTATTTCCATATCGTTCAAGATTTGTTAAAATAATTTTGTCTTTAACTTCTTGAGATTGGCAAGCGCGCTCAGTCCCATATTTTTCTAAACACGTTTGCCTAATTTTTTCTTTTGTTGATTCAAGTTGTAAAAAATTATCAACGCCATACGTTTTCTGCATTACTTCACGTGTCTTTTTTGAACAGCATTCATAGCAACAATCTTTATTGGTTATATCGTCATGCTCTCTTAAAAAATTAACATACTGTTTATCAAACTCTTTGCCGCAATAATCACAGACAACTCGAATTTTCATGTGTGAGTTTTTAGGCAGGTCTTCTACCTTTACTTCAAGAGATTGTCGCATTTTAGTGTATTTATAGCCAAGAGCAATATAATGCTCGCGATTTGCGGGCATCCATGTTGTTTCAATTGTTTGATTTGGAACTAACATATTTTTCCTCCTTTCTTATAAAAATGTGTCAAGTTTTAGATATATAAGAGTTACATTTTTCCCATACCATTAGCTTGTATGGTACTCCCCCACAAGGGGATAATCGTTGAACCTATCTCTATTCGAGATGTGGATGCTAAACACCCATTGTTATGTTTACTTAGGATTTGACCATATAAACATCTCTTAATTTTTTTCTGTTTTCACAACATTCACGTTTAGGCTTATTTCATCCTTACGTTGTAGTATTAAGAGCTTTAGGGATTAAAAGCAATTAACGTAAAGCATATGCCAGTCACCTGACATACGGGGCGTTGCCGTCAAGCGGCAATTTTGTTACCCTTAGAAATGGTGTAGAATCCGCGCGGAGAAGTGGTGAACTTAACAAGGTCGCCACGCTCAGCAGTAGTGATAGCGGTGAAAATGTCAAGGTCGGGAAGAACAACAGTAGGAAGAATAGCACGGACAGACTTGTCAACAATCGCCATAGTAGCCCACTTAACGGACGGGTGATTTGCCCATGCATTGAAATCCATGCCCTCACGTGCGACATTAGCCTTGTTTTCGACTTCTGCCATGAAAGCGGTCTGCATAATATCCTTATTCTTAGAGGACTTTTCGCCGTCGCAGAAATAAGCGAACACAGACTCATAAAAATCAGTATTGCCATTTGCGAACTGTACAAGTTCAGCATTTCTAATCATAGTATTTTAATCTCCTTTGTTAAATTTTTATAAAATTAGTGGAAGTTAGCCATGCAACGAAGGATAACGCCCGGAACTTGCTCAAAGCCAACAGTAATGTCAGAAAGAGCCTCGATACGGAAGTAAGCACCTGATTCAGGAGCCGCAGAAACAGGGGTCTTGCCAAACTTACCATTAGCGGCGGATTGGACATACTGACCAATCTTGTCAGCAGTAGGAAGGGTTGCATCCTCAAAAGCGGCGGCAGAAAGCTCAAATACATCTACACCTGCATTAAGCGCACGAATAGTAAATGCTCTGCCTTGCTCATTATAAAAATATCTCGGGTCATTGTAAATCTGCATCTCAGGGGTATAACCAACCTCGGGAGCGTCAACAATCCAAAGACCATCAGCGGCGGCAGTAGCGGGAGTAACGTCATACTCAAAACCCTTTACCTTACCGGTAGTGGTATCATAATTCATCTTGCCAAGGGTAACGAGAGTACCGTTGTCAAGGTCAGCGGTCTTGCAAATACCAGCAAGAACGTTCGCGTCAACGTTGGCAGAAACCATCTTAGACGCATTAAAAATTGCGTGAGTCTTAGCCATTTTCAATTTCTCCTTTAATTATTTATTATATTTGTTTTCGAGCCTTGTCCAAATATCGCCGGATTCAGTCTCGGTTTTTGGAAGATTTATACTCATTTTAATCATATCATCTTCCTTAGATTTCTTTTTCTTAACATTCTCAAAACAAATTGCCTTAACTTTGTTCTCAAAATCAACTATTGTCTCAAGAGTGCATTTCTTACCTTCCTCACGGAAAGTAGACATCTGCTCATCATTAGCGAATTTTTCAACACTTGACAGAACTTCCTCAACCTTGCAAGCAAGTTGTGAAGCCTCAACGCAACGCTTGTATTCACGAAGGTCAGCAAGTTCCTTTTCATATTCGCCAATTTTTGCGTCCTTTTCCATAATGATATTGTCTCTTTCTTCAATATCCTTGGTCAATTGGGCGCACTTTGCTTCAAAGTCTTCATTTTCGTCATCGTCATGCTCGTCATCGTCATCTTTGTCGTCTTTTTCTGCAAAGCGATAATCAGCCACGTTTTCAGGTTCAGCAAACTGCTTAATGTTTTCAGTAACAATAAACTCTTGTTTAACCTCGACAACTTCCTCAGCCACAGTCATACCATCTTCAGTCATACTAAAGTCAAGACGATAGAGCTTACCGTCACGATCACGTAAAACAGCAAACTTCTTATTGTCCTCTTCGTAAATACCTACAATGCTATACTCCCAATGGCGCGTGTTATCAATTTCATGCCACAGACAACCCCACATATCGCCAATGTCAACAGCGGCAAATTCAATTTCTTTTGACATCTTAGTTTCCTCCTTTCCGTTAGAATCATCAAGTCCGAGCTTTTTCTTGATTGCTTTAATCTTTTTCAAAACCTCGGTCTCGTTTTCTTTTTCTGCATAGCCCTGTGCAGACGCAAGAGCTTTGGCAGAATATCGCCACTCGCCATCATACAATCCCATGACAGGATAGCCAAGTTTGGTTACTTCTCTGTCTTCCCATCCGGGTTCAAGACGCAAACAAACTTTTGGGGCGAGGGTTTTATAATTCTTTTCTTTCACTAAATCTTGTTTAGCTTTATTGCCATCCCATTCACCTTCATAAACAGCCTCTTTTGAAGTGTTAATGGGGTGAGAAACATATTTTTCAGCCATAGATTTTTTTCTATCCTCTACAAATTTTTCAAGGTCGGAAAGGTTATTTTGAACAGAATTGTAGTAGTTCTCAGCATCTTTTTCGGAGAATCGTGTAAATGTAATATCTGAGCCGGGAGACGATGGACGTACTGCATGACCCAAAACCGTAATTCCTACGATATTTAGTTCTTTAACAGTATGCTCATCTTCGTCTACACTAACCGCCATTTCAACAGATACTGAACGATTATTGTCGGCTTCATCAAAGAATTTGCAAAATTGTTTTGCGTATATCTTTGAAATAACACCCGTTGCATAAGCACGAACATAACCGCCGTCGATATCCTCAAAACGTACAGATTGGTTTGCAGGTATCATTCCAACGATAGTCTGATTATCAGTATGTGTCCCACAATCAACGCCACTTGTTACATCAGCAACAATCCACTTGCCAAGAGCAGTTTTAGCATCGCGGCGCAGTATGTCGTTTGAAATTATCAGTTCGTGACTATTGGGATTAGAGCCAAGATAGTTCATCTCTACAATAGCGTATTCGTCGCTCGGATAATCATTGGACTCAACTTCCTTAATACCCTGAACAGCAAATTTTACATTATCCATTTCATTCCTCCTTTCCTATAATTTCATCAAGATATTTTACAAGTTTTTTACTTTTCTTAAAATAGACTGTTCCATCTTCATCTTTATATATGTTTCCATCAGGTTGCTTAACATAGCAATCATAAATCTCCATAGTTGAATATTTATCTTTTGGTAAAAACCTAACCTTATAGAAC
>ERZ1035027.415-NODE-415-length-25016-cov-4.383158_pt1 | contig 25016 bp, 18 predicted proteins | sample MGYA00520604_ERZ1035027 | MGnify/ENA primary metagenome ERZ1035027 (study PRJEB33766, sample SAMN09781743) | gut metagenome | biome: gut microbiome | host: Homo sapiens | place: Madagascar | study: EMG produced TPA metagenomics assembly of the PRJNA485056 data set...
GAAAAAATACTTTTTGACTCTTTTATAAAATTGTACTCGGACGAATGTGAAAAGAACCAAAAATTTGAATCATTAAAAAAGAAAAACATATTACTACAGAAAAAAATTGAAAAGAAACAAGCGGAAAATCAAAAACTTCGAAATTCCATTGAGTTTAAAATAGGAAAAGGTATTCTGAAACCTTTTCGTGCAATAAAAAAACTCTTCAAATAATATACAACGGTTGAATTATAAATCGTTATAAGCTATAATAAGCTGGTTTCTTTGTACAGTTTATGAAGGTGAATATATGGAAAAATTTATTAGTAATATTAAGAAATATCATAAGTATGCAGTGAGAAGTGCGAAAGCAGAACTCCAAAGTGAGGTAGCGGATTCATACTTGAATTGGCTTTGGTGGATTATTGAACCGGTTTGCTTTATGCTGATTTACACGTTTATTTTCGGTTATGTATTCCAGAACAAGACACCTTATTTTGCTTCCTTCGTATTCGTTGGATTGACAGCTTGGGACTTTTTTAACCGAATGGTAAAAGGAAGCGTTCGATTGATTGTAAGTAATCGAGATTTAGTTAAGAAGGTATATATTCCCAAATATATACTTCTCCTTTCTAAATCATATACCTATGTGTTCAAGATGATGATTTCTATTGCGATTACTTTTGTGTTAATGATTTTTCAGGGTGTACACTTGAGTTGGCATATTTTCTTTTTCATTCCGATAAACGTAATTCTGTATATACTCTCCTTTGGTGTTGGTATGATTTTGATGAATTACGGAGTTACGGTAAATGATTTGGGAAATCTGATTAATGTGTTGCTGCGGATGGTATTCTATCTTTCCGGTATTTTCTATAATATCAATGAGCGTCTTTCCGGAACGTTGTGCTCGCTGCTTCTTCGAGCAAATCCGGTGGCGATGCTGATGAACGAACTTCGAAATACGATGTTATATAATCAGCTTCCGAATTTCAAGTGGCTGGCAATATGGTTGGTAATTGCACTGATTCTCAATGCAATAGGAATCCATTTAATTCACAAGAATGAAAATAGTTATGCGAAGGTGATCTAATGAGTGAGAAGAAGAAAAATATTGCGTTATCAGTTCGGAATCTTCATATTTTCTACAGAGGATTAAAAAAGACGTCAATTCGTTCCAGCTGGATGCATTTTAAGGACAAGGTTGAAGTATTCGAAGCGTTGAAAGGCGTTAGCTTCGACTTGGAAGAAGGCAAGATTCTTGGCATCATTGGAAAGAACGGAAGCGGTAAATCTACGATGCTTCGTGCAATCGCCGGAATCTTTTCTCCGGATGAAGGAACCATCGATTTGCACGGAAGAAGAGTATCTCTGTTGTCTATCGGAGTAGGATTCAACAAAAAATTGACAGGAAGGGAGAATATATACCTTTCAGGAATGCTTTTGGGATTTACAGAAGATCAAATCGCAGAAAAAGAAAACGAGATAGTTGGGTTTGCAGATATCGGGAAGTTTATCGATAGACCGGTTAAAACGTATTCTTCAGGAATGTATTCAAAATTGGCATTTGCAATAACAGCCATTCTTGAGACAGATATTATGCTGATTGATGAGGTGCTGAGTGTTGGAGATCAGCGTTTCAAAGAGAAGAGTTATAATAAAATGAAAGAATTGATTTCCGATGATACGAGAACTGTCGTAATCGTTTCTCACAGCTTAAGCACTATCGAAGAGTTATGTGATGAGGTGCTTTGGTTGAATGATGGGGAAGTGATAGAACAAGGAAATCCTGTGGAAGTACTTCCGCGATACACGGAGTTCATGGCATCCAAAAAAAAGAAAAAATAGTTATATCTATTTAATCGTTTTTTTTGAAATACAATCTAGGTTTAGAGATTCGATTAAATAATTGGACGGACTTGATGATTTTTCATCAAGTCTTTTTGTTGGCTGCATCATTTTTTTCGTGGGGTTGATTTCTTGTAAGCACTAATGATATAATTAACGAAATTGTATAGTTTTAGCTCTAATGAATGCTGCCTTTGACTGTATAAGGGTAGCTCAAAGTGGAAATTAAAGATGAGAAAGAAAGGTTTATCATTAAAGAGGTTCAGTTACCTACTTTTAATTATAGGGTTATTTATACTCATAACTCCGGAAACGTCAAATGCAGCCACCATTTCGTCCGTTATGGGAACTGAAAAAAATGTGTCAGTAAGCTGGCATAAACAGAAGAAAGCAAAAAAATATATTATATATCGTAAAAAGGATAATGGTAAATTTGTAAGAATAGCAACAATGTCTAGAAAAAAGAGATCTTTTTTGGATAGAAAAGTTGCAATTAATAAAAGGTATTCCTATCGTGTTGCGGGCGTTGTAAAAGGAAAGAAAAGATTTGGTGATACACGTTCTGTAAAAATTACAAAGGCTAAAGAACCAGTTAAGATAAAATCTCTTGTAACAAGCAGTACATCAGCCACGCTTTATTGGGATAAAGCGCCGTATGCGAATTATTATATGGTGTTCCGAAAACCACCTAAAGGGTCCTACCGTAAAATAGGAAAAGCACCGTCGTCAAGGACATCATTCACAGATAAAAATATTAAGGGCGGCATGAACTACACATATACTGTGTGTGCGGTTAAGAAAAGATCTAAAAAGGTTTCCTATAAAAGCAGATATGATAATGAAGGAATAACGTCAATTTCTTCGAAACCGTCAGTAAAATGCGATTTCACTACGCTTCATGCAGAAGTAAAATGGGATGGAATAGATGACGGCAACATTACAGGATATCAGATTAGAAGAAAATTTATAAAAGGTGATTCATTTAAAACTATTAAAACAATCGAAGATCCAACAGCGAGATCATATAAAGATGTTTATTATGATTCAATGAACGCTGAGGAACGTGCATCGAATTTAACTGCAACAAATTTTGAAGATCCTTCAATGAATTCCCTTGTATATACAGTGCGCGCGTATAGTATTAAGAATGGTAAAATAAGCTATGGTAATTACAATGCACAGGGCATAATGCATGTAGAACCACCTACTATAACCGGTCTTAAGTTTCACAATAAGAATAAAACGCTTTATGCAGACTTGTCATTCAGTTTGCTTAAGAATGCGGAAATATACAAGATTTACGGTGGTTATATTGATAGCAACCAAAGAAAGAAGTGGGAGCTACTTGGAACTTGCAAGCCAAAATGGAGATTCGGTGACTATAAGAAAACTGTCAGGACATTAAGCAAATACAAGTACTATACAGTTAAGGCTGGATTTTCAATGAATGACACGATTGTTTACAGCAAATATGATGCAGATTTTACTGTTTCCAACAGAAATTACAGTGATAATAATATTCTTTTCCTAGGTGACAGCATAAGTTTTGGTTCACCTTATAAAGGAAAAACGACAGTAGAACGTTTTAGCTATCCATGGAGCGTCGAACTGCTCACAGGATGCAAATATTTTAATCCTTCCATTCCGGGGGCTACTTATACAGTTAAGTATAAAAATGGTGTGGGTGGTGCTCACAATCCGGAAAGGTCAAGAATTGTCACCGATGTTGCTGAAAGAATAAAAGATGGTAAGACACCAATATACAACACAAAAGCTCCTATCAGCGATGCATCGGGAAAGCCTGTTAAAGAAAATGTACCTAAGTATGTTCAATATGAGAATACACAGCATTTTTACGATTTTGATGTAATTGTAATGGCTGCAGGAACTAATGATTGGCAGGATAATGCGGCGATGGGCGACATTAATAGTACAGATATTACTCAGTTCTATGGTGCATTGAACGTAATGATGGATTGGATTACTGAAGCGAGTCAGATCAGAGTAGAACAAAATAAAAATCCTATAAAGGTTATTTTCACTGACCTCTATTACTCTGACAGAGTTAGTGGTCAATACGCAAAGCGGAACAACCGGTTTGTAACCCCAAACGGAAAAGGTTACACTTTGAAAGATTATCAGAAGGCTATTGACGATATCGCAGACAAGTATGCCGCGTATGGAATGGAGATATGGCAGATGTCAACTGATAAGTATTGCAACCATGAAAATGCGCCGTATACTATGAGCGATAATTTGCATATGTCGCGGTATACATATGGTCAGATTGGTAATGGCCTTACTAATTATATGATTCGTAATGAAATCCTTGATAGGAGAAAGAGTATGGCAGATAAAGATAAGCTTATGACATATATTCCTTTTTCAAAGCTTGAAACGCACAGTGATAGTAAGGTCAAGGATTCAACATCTGAACATATGAATAATAGAGAAGATAATGCTGCAGTGCCCGATGCACCATCAGCTGATAATAATAAGGAAAAAAAATAAATGGTATTCGAGAGTGCGATGAAATAGCTTTCATCGCACTCGTTTAATTTTTAACTTAAATTGCAATTTACGGTCTATTGAAAACATTGAATCAAATCGGTATAAGTGATACAATAATATGACTATTTTTAGGCTACAGCATTCAGAATAAGGAGCGCGCATTGAAAACTGTAATAACATATGGAACCTTTGATTTGTTCCATCAGGGACATTATAATATCCTGAAAAGAGCGAAAGAACTTGGCGATTACCTGATTGTAGGTGTAACAGGAGAGACTTATGATGCAGAGAGAGGTAAGCTTTCTGTTCAAGATAGTTTGGCAACTCGGATTGAGAATGTACGTAAAACCGGGTTTGCCGATAAAATCATTGTAGAAGAATATTTGGGCCAGAAGATTCCGGATATTATGAAATACCATGTGGACATTTTTGCTATTGGTTCCGATTGGAAGGGGAAATTTGACCATATCGGAAAGTACTGCCAAATTGTATATTTGGAACGGACGAAAGATATTTCCAGCACATTGCTCAGAGAACAGAATTTGTCTATATACCGGCTTGGAATTGTAACCGATTCAGTTTCTGATGATGATATTATTCAGGAAGCGCAATGTGTTAGTGGTATTCATGTGGAAAGCGTTTTTTCACCCCAGAAAGAGACTGCAAGAGCATTTGCACAAAAATATGAATTGCATTCTTATTATACAGATTATGACCGTTTCCTGGATAGCGTGGATATTGTTTGTATTAAAACTCCTAAAGATCAACGAAAAAAATATGTCGATACTGCGATTGACAAAGGTGTTCATGTAATTTGTGATATGCCGTACACTTTTGATGCAGATGAAGAACAGAGAATTCTTCGGAAAGCTTCTGAAAAGAATGTTGTTTTCTTCAGCAACGTGTTGACAATTTATCAGCATGCCTTTGGACAACTTCTTTGGATGGCGAGAGGAAATCTTATCGGAGACTTAGTGAGCATAAAGTGTTCATTAAGCAAGACAATGTTTGCAGGTGAAGATCGACATACCTTTTTAGATTTTGTCTATTATATAACCTGTGCAATTGTGAAGATTTTGGGAACAGAATATCAGGAGATTAGTGCGAAACTGATTCATAACAGTGATGGGACTGTGAATTATGGAATGCTGAACTTCTATTATGAGAATGCATTGGCGAATGCGGAGATTAGTATGGATATGGAAACAGAGTGCGGAATGCGGATTATTGGAACCGAGGGGGAAATGTATATTCCGGAAGACTGGTGGAGAGTTGGATATTTTACGCTTAAGAACAAATCCGATGAAAGACCAAAAAGATATAGTTCCAATTTTGAAGGAAACGGATTCCGATATCTGATTCAAGCACTGCTTCATGACATTCGAACCGGAAATACGGAATTTACATTGATTACGTCGGAAGAATATAATACGATTACCGCTATCTTGAGTACCTTGAGTCAGAAATACAACTTGAAATAGCGAGAACACAAGGAGGAGACAACAAATGATTTTAGCAACACTTCAAGATGAACAGCGCATTTTCGATTACATCGGAAAGGATTTCGGCCGTTGTGCATATCTATACATCGATTTGAAAAAATACGGATTTGACAATGAAAATGTGCATTTATGGTATCAAGAGAAGCGTGGAGAAATTCAAGCAATTCTGCTTCAATATTATAATGGAATGCACCTTTACAGCCGGACTGGAAATTATGACCCGGAAGATGTGGCAGAAGTAGTTCGAGAACAAAAGCCGGCAATGGTCTGTGGAATGAAGGAAACTATTGGAAAATTGCAGCCGTTTTTCCCAAATAAAAAAATTGAACTTGGGAAGGTGGTTCAACTGAACAAGTATACCGGAATTCATGATGAAAAGGCAACCCGAGCAACACGAGAGGAACTGGGAGAAATCGTGGATCTATTGATGACGGACGAAGTAATGGGTGGACCGTATACTCGAGATTTACTCTATAAACAGTTTTTAGAACGATATGACACAGGTTTTGGAAGAAGCTATATTCGCCGCAACGAGGAAGGAATCCTCTTTGCACATTCGGGAACATATGCAGAACTAAGTGATATTGCAGTTATTTCAGGTGGAATTGTTGATCCAAAGTATCGTTGCCATGGTGAATATGCGAGATTGTTAGGATCAGTTTGCGGCAGTCTTGTAGAAGAAGGAAAGACTGTTATTTCATATTATTACAAAGTGGCAGCATGGTCCCATAAGCAGGTTGGATTTGAAGAGCTTGGAGACTGGGCAAAGCTGGAAATGTAAGGAATGAATGAAAAGGATGAGGTTAGATGAATAGACAACAACAGAATCTTCTCGAATTACTCAAACTTTTAGATGGAATTTGTAAGAAATATAATATTACATATTATGCAGCCGGTGGAACTGTTATTGGTGCAATTCGTCATGGTGGATTTATACCTTGGGATGATGATATCGATGTATATATGACCCGAGATGAATTCAATCGTTTTAGGGAAGCTGTGCGGATGGAGAAAATGACGGATTATACATTGGAATGCAGCATGGATAATCCGGATTATCATGCGATGATTCCACGGATTATCAAGAACAACTCTACCATGATTTGTGCGTATCATATGTGGGGAAATTCTGTTGCAGGGACATTGATTGATATCTTTATTCTAGATCCGATTCCGCAAGATCCGGAAAAACAGGACGAACATTATGCTAGATTTAATATATACTCAGATTTATTGACACCGTACGTTCATTCAGACCGAAACCCGGATTCTCTATACGGCTTGTATGACCAGTATATGAAAGAAGCTAGAGAAAAGGGTAAGAGAGAAACGCTCCTTGAATTGGAGAAGGAGCTGTTCTCTTGGGATGAAGAAGAATGTAAGTCCTATATGCTCCGTTGGGCATCCCGACCGGCGGTATTTCCGAAAGAGATGATGGGAACCCCAGAATACTTCGAATTTGAAGGAATGATGGTGCCGGTTCCGCATGATTGGTATGGATATCTGACTCAGTTGTATGGACCGGATTGGTTTGAGATACCACATCCGGAAGTTATTGAACATCATACCAATGTTATAGATTTGGATCGAAGTTATAAAGAATTTATAACAGAGCGAAATCGGTACATTGATCAGAAGGACGCTGAAGAAATTTTTGACGGAAGACGCGATGCAGCAATTCTGGCAGAAAGAAAGCGCAGAATTATTGAAAAGTATATTCTGAATATAAAATCTACATTGGCAGACAACAAGCTGAAAAAGAATCTGAAAAATGCAGGTGCCTTGATGGATACCTGGATGAAAGAGGGAGAATACAGTAAGATACTTGAAGTTTTTGAGCCCTATTTTACATTCCAGATGCAGCGGTGCTTTATCGGAGCAGCCAATCATCCGTCCTGGTTTCGTTGGCGGTATCCGGTGTTGATACCGGTAGAAGGAAAATACCTGAAGTATGCGATAATTGCACAGATTATGAGTGGGAAAATTCGTGACGCACACAAAATTCTTGGTGTTTATGAAAGAGCTGGAAAACTTACCGATGAAATTCAAGAAGCCGACAAGCTTTTGAAAAAAGTTGAAAAAGTACAGGAATTGTACTACAAAGGGCAATATGAAGAAAGCATTCGACTGATACAGTCCTGTGAAAATTATGAAAAGTCGATAATTTGTCAGACCTATTATTGGCTTTCAAAAGCAAAGATTCAACCCATTTCAGATGATTTGCAGCAACTGGAAGAAGTGATAAAAGAAAATCCGGATGCACTGGAATTGAAAAAAGCCTATGGAGATTATCTGTTTGCACTTGGAAAACAGGAAAAAGCACGTAAAGTGTATGATTCGTTCGTTTTTGCGTCCAGAAATGGATTGCTGCTGCAGGATGTTGAACAGAGCTCCGGGATTCAGAAAAATAATCTGAATCATGAGACAACCGAAATCTACAAACCGTCCGAGATTGAAAAACGAGAATTGGAATTGTTGCAGCAGTTAACAGAAATCTGTGATAAGAACGGAATTGCATATGTTTGTTCGAATCGAGTAGCGCGCCTTCTCTTGAATAATGGGACGCTTGGACCGGATAAGCAAGAAAAGCAGATTTATATAGACTCGAAGGATGCGGAACGTTTAATTGAAGCCGTTGCAAAAACCAATAATCCTAATGTTGAAATTCTATATTGGGGAAATAAGCCAGCTATAAAGGATTTTCAGTTGATTTATAATGATCGAAATAGTATATATATGAATTTTAAGCAATTGAACTGTTGGGAATCTGTAGGAATTCATATTAATATTGTTTTGCTGAGACACAGAGCAAGCAACGAGGGATGTCGGGAAAAAATGCATTCCGTAGAGGAAACAATGCTGAATGCATACAATTTGGAAGGAGCTGCTCAAAGAGCGGTAGCCAGCCGGTCGGCAGGAATAAAGAATCATATTGTAAATGCGATTATTAAAATCATTGGTAATCAGCGGTTTGCAAAGCATTTGTTTAAGGTTCTAATTCAAGATTCTAGGTCTAATGAAGGTTCAGATTATTTCTACAGAAATAATGGACCGTTTGAAAATAGAGGTGGATTTTGTAATCGACGCACTTATCTGAAAAAGGATTTCGAGAATGTTGAGAATTATGAGATAAATGGACACTCTTATCGTATGAGAAAGGATATTGTTGATTCCTTTACGCAGGAAGACATTGTGCGGATGAAACCGGTTCCATATTATGAAGATTTGTTTTCGTTGAGATCTTTGAATCTCAGTTGGAAAGAGTTAGAACAGTATGTTTCGAAAGAGAAATACTCTATGCTTCCGTGGGAAGAATACGGAATGACGATAGGGCGAAGAAATTACTACCAGAGTCGATATTCCAGAATGTGGAAAATCATGTGCCGACATCAGGATTGTATTGAAATTTGGAAAGAATATGAACCGTTGCTTCCGGCACTGCGGAATCTTTTGAAGAGTGAAGATCAAGAACAGCTCAGAATGACGTTGGCTGATTATGATCGTGTGGTACGGTATTATCACAATGCTAAGATTGATTTTTTTGTTAACCGAGAATTGAACGAAATCTATTTGGAGAATAGAAAATTTTTCGGTGATAAAAAGTATGCAGAGAATTTAAAGAGAAAGGCAGAAGAAACGGAATATTGGCCATTTTAGAATAGGTGGAGTGAATAGTGAATAGACAACAGCAAGAGCTAACAAAGATTCTAAAAAAATTCGATCATTTCTGTTTGAAATATGGAATTGACTATTATTTATGCGGCGGATCTGCATTGGGAGCCATTCGTCACAACGGTTTCTTGCCTTGGGATGATGATGTGGATTTGGACATTACAAGAGCAAATTATCAGAAATTACAAGAATGCTCTGATAAGCTTGAACAGGAAACAGATCTGGTGGTGGTGGATTCTTCTCGATATCCGCATTATTCGAATACCCTGGTACGTATTGTGGAAAAAAAGAATACTATGATTTTTCAGCACCGAATGGTGGACAAGACGCCAAAGGGATATTTTATAGAATTGTTTATTATGGACCCGATTCCGAGAGATCTGGATAAGAAGAAAGCCTGGTTGACAAAACATTGGGTTTATACTGAACTCCATTCCATATCCTTTCTCTCTGCGAATACAAAAATTATGGATTTCTTGGATGAAAAAATGTTAATGAAATACATTCAGAGATATCAAAGAGAAGGAAAAAACAAGGTGCTGACCGAACTAAGCGAAGAGTTGTTTACAGTACCGGAATCCGAGAGTGATGAATATCGATTCCGCTGGGGAATAAACAAGAATATTTATCCAATTTCCTGGTTTGGTAAGCCTCAATATGTACCATTTGAAGATTTCAAACTTCCAGTTCCTCAACAAGTAATGAAATGTTTACGTGCAGATTATGGTGATTCATGGATGATGATACCGGATGAAGAGGGAAGGATAACTCATGAAGATATGGTGGATAATCTAGACATACCATATGACAAGTATGTAAAAGACTATCAACAATTCATCGATGAGGATGCAGTTTTTCAAGCCTATCTTCCCCGCAAAATCGGAAGAGCAAAAAAATTCTTCAATCGAATGCGGTCGTTGGAAAAGTCACAAGAATTGCAGCGAATGTTGGTTTTAAAGCAAATGGAAAATGTTTCGTTACCATTATTGGAAGTGTATCAGAAAGATCGAAAGTACGATGCAATTGAAAATATATTTCGGATTTGGTATAAATATCAATTTGACTTGCTGTTTGTTCAGAATTCGGCGTATTTAGATATTGGAGACAACCGGCTTTGGTATGCATTACTGCCGTTATTAATTCGTGGAGAATGGTCTAAAGCTCGGAAAGTATTGCGCTGGAGATACAAAATGTATGGGAAATCAGAAATACTGGAACCGATGGAAGAATATGTAGATGGGATTCAGGGAGCCTATGTACAGTGTGATTGCGGTGAGTATGACGATATTTCAAAGTACCTGGAGAAGATTAAAATGTTTTCTCTTGCAACCGAAACCTTTGATTATCAATACCTATCTTTGAGAATGCGCATAGAACAGAGTACTGTACTATGTGAAGCAGAGTGCATGAATATTCTGCAGCAAGGAGAAACACTGTATGAAAAGTATCCGGACAAGGAAGAGATATTGTGCATCATGGGAGATACATGCCGCAAAGGCGGGAAAAAAGAGAAAGCACATCAGTACTACCAAGAATGCAAGAAGAAAACTCGCAACGGTATGATAATTCAATATATTAACTCTATTTGCTAGAAATAACGGAGATGTTTCTATGAATAACGAACAGAAGTATTTGCTGAACATGCTGAAACAATTTAATCAGTTCTGCGAGGAATACCAAATTTGTTATTATTTGGGAGGCGGTGCTGCCTTAGGAGCAGTGCGGCATAGAGGCTTTATCCCGTGGGATGATGATATTGATTTGTATATAACTAGGAAAGAGTTGCAAAAATTAAAGCAAAATAAAGAGGCACTCGACAGAGCTGGTTTTGTTTATTTGGACCATTTTGAATATCCGGAGTATGGAAATTCAGTGGTTCGAATTGTTGAAAATACGAGCACGATGTTTAATCCGGTTCGCATGAACGATGAAACACCGAAGGGGAGCATGATTGAACTTTTTATTCTAGATCCTATGCCGGACGAGGAAGAGGCACGAACAGAATGGAAAAAGAAGCAGATTATCTATCTGGAGCTTTTGGACTCTTCCTTCAGAGCGTTACGAATGAATCAGATGGAATACATCAGCGAAGAATTTTTAGAACGTTATTTGGAAAGGGTTCAGAAGGTTGGTCGGAATCAGGTACTGCAAGAATTGGAACAGGAATTGTTTTCTGTGGAAGCATCCGATCATTGCCAGTACTGTATGCGCTGGTGTGGGGGCGATATTCGGTTTGAAGCGGATTGGTTGGGAAAACCGAGGTATGTTCCCTTTGAAGATACGATGCTACCGCTTTTACCTGGCGCAGAAAATGCATTCCGCGAGGAATATGGGGAACAGTGGATGTATTTTCCAGAGAATATGGAGTCAGAACATACATTTATAGTGAATTGTTCTATACCATATTCAGTGTATGTTGAAGATTACAGCCTTTTTCTCAGTGAAGCGGATTTAAAATCTGCATTTACAAAGAAAAAGAATCTGACAAGAAAACAGTTCTTTGCTCGGTTGAAAACGATGAAGAAATCCCAGGAATTACATACTGCGCAAGTTATTTTTAATTTAAATCGAAAAAACATATCATTGAATGCGCTAGCGTCCTTCATTGAGGAAGGAAAAGTCAGCCAAGTACGAGAGTTTTTCTCCAAATGGGAAAAAGTGCAATTTTCGCCTCTCTTTAAAAATGCGAAACAGTGTCTAGAAATTGGTGATGAATACTTGTACTATGCATTGATGGGATTGATTTCTTCTGATCGATTGATGGATGCCGGAAAAGTTTTGTCGTGGAGAAAAGGAAATACTGGAAATATTGCAAAATTAGAGGAAAAAATAAAGAATATCTGTGATGCCTGGTTCTTTTGGCATATTGGCAATGAAAACGCTATGCAGCAGGCACTACACCGTGCAATAGAATTTCAGATTCCTGTCGAAGTATATGAGGAAGAATATTTAAAGCTGCAATGCGAAAACAAAAATCTGGAATATGATTCAGTAGAACAACTTCAGATTCTTCAAAGAAAAGCGGAAGCACTTTTTCAGAGGTATCCAGTTCGGAAGGAACTGTTAAAACTGTTGGGAGATATTAGTCGAAAACAAGGGGATACCAGAAATGCGATAGAAATGTATTACCGGTGCATTCGCGAGTCTCGAAATGGAGTGGTATGTCAAGCAACAAAAGAAATCATAGAATCATTAGAAGATAGGAGAAAAAATGACTGAGGCTCAGAAGAAAATTATAAGCTTACTTAAAGAAGTAGATGAAGTGTGTCGAGAAGAAAACATTAAATATTATCTTGCTGAGGCCACTGCATTGCAAGGGTTTCGAAATTCCGGTTATGAATCGGAAACTCCTTCGCTGGACATATTTGTATTGTTTCGGGATGTACCATGCCTGATTCGCAAATTAATGGAGAAAGAAATTACGAATCGTGAAATTGAATGGAGTGTGGATAATCCTTCTCTAAAATCTAATATTGTTCGTTACATAGATAGTAGTACGCTTTATCTTCCTCTGAAGAATCCGGAGAAAATTTGCAAATATGGATTGAGTGTACAGATTATTCCATTGTATTCCAAAGAGGCAGAGAAGATACGCAGTCTAAAGAAATACCAATACCTTTATTGGTCAGAGTGCAGACAGGATAAGTGGTTGACAGATGCAAATTCTATTATTGCAAAGGTGTATCGAAAACAAGCTTATCGAAAGTGTCAGAAAGCAAATGAAACTTTGCGGAAGAAGCTTTTAAATGGATTGGCCCAGATTGAGACAAGCGCTACGGCGAGAGACACGTTGTTTTATTTTACTGCGAACGGACATCATAAAAAAGCTTTTTCAAAGGGAATCTTTGAGAAAGAGAAAAAAGTATTCTTTGAGGGCGTGGAATGTGTGATTCCGGAAGATGTGGAATCCTTTTTTCAGACCCAGATGGGAAATGCTTGGAAAGAAAGAAAATATCCGGGAAGAGAAATTCAAAAATTCTTGATTTCGGATGAAGATTGTCCATATTCAGAATATTTGGACTACCTAAAAATGAAAAATGTCAGCTTAGATTTATCGAAAGAGTTACAGGAAGAAAAGGAAATAAACGAAAAGCTAAAAAAACCGAATAAAGTGATTATGGATGCATGGAGTATAGTTCTTCGAACGGATGTACGGATTCGTATGTGGCAAGAATATATGCCCAAAAAGGATCAGATTATGAGTGCCTATGAGAAGAAAGATTGGGAAATACTTAAAGAATTGTTTGCTCGGTACGATGAAGAAATGAGAAATCTTGCAGCTAAAAAAATGTCCGTTTCCTTTAATACAGAAATACAGGATGTATATTACGAATTACTGAAGCATAACGGAGATAACGACTTTTTGGAAAAAATACAGGAGTGGTTGCCGGAAGCATATAAAGAAGATTTTCAAATGTAATGAACCCTTGAAATTTTAGCAAATATCATCTTGAGTTAAGGCAAATAAGATGATATCATTAGTACCATATTTGATAGATTGAAGAAAGGAAAGAAGTATGTTTAAAAAGAACGGAAAGAAAGCCGTAGCGTACATCGCCTTGCTTTTAACATTGATTATGTGTCTGGGCACTTTGTTGGAAGGTGCGATTGCATTTGCAGATGTAGATACGCCAAATGCTTCGACACCGACCGGGGAAACGGTGCAGGAGGATACACCAAAGGCAGAAGGATCCGCTGCAGGTGACGAAGAACAGGCGGAAGCTCCGGCGGAGGATGAGAATACGAATCCAAATGCTTCCGGAACTGCAGCTTCTTCAGAAGAGGTGATATATGCACTAAAGATGACGGTTGCTCCGGTAAGCAACAGCCTGTATCTGAACGTATCCGGAAAAAAGAAGGTAACCATTCAGTGTGAACTGCTGGATGCCACTGCCGGATACAAGCCACAGACTTTTTACGTCTTTGACCAGACGAAAAATGCTGCAGTGTCGGAAGACATTGTGATGGGAAGCAAAGCAACGGTTACAGTTGAGGACGATCACGTGTACTGTCTTAAGGCTAAGGCCAAAGATGCTTCTGCAAAGGAAGTCATCCTTCAGTCAAAGGAGACCTATTCCGTAAATTTCCCGGAAAAAGTCACCGACTTGAAGGCAACTTGCGCTAAGAAGGATAATTTAATTAAAGTAACTTGGGACAAGGTGGATGGTGCAAATCGATACTACGTGTATCGGAATACAAAGGCCACTCGCCCGAGCAAGCCGATTAAAACCGTAACCGGAACATCTTATTCCGAACGAAAGAAAGGTGGATCCTATTACTACTGGGTTCAGGCGGCGAATACTACGGATGCAGCTGCATCGGACTTCGTGAAGAGCGGAAAAGTCACTGCAGGAAATTATCTTGCAATTCCGGTACGGAATTACTGGTTCACCGCTACTGCAAAGAAACGCATTCCGATTTACAAATCTGCGAAGAGCAAGAAGGTAATCGGTTACCTTCCAAAGGGAAAGACCGTAGTAATTAAGAAGAAGAGTCCAAAGGTGGTTCCGCAGTACGGCGTAGTAAAGCGGGTGTATTTTGATGACAAGAACCTGAAGAAAAAGGGCTGGGTAAGCTTTAGATCCGTTAAGCTGAAAAATCATGTTGCCGGAAAGTCCAATGACTGGAGCAAGAGCGTGAAGGAGAGCTATGTGAACAATAAAAAGTTCAAGAGTTCGACCAACTATCTGATTTGGCTCAGCAAGTACACTCAGAAGGTGTACGTATTCAAGAGAGCGAATAAGCACAGCAAATGGGCTCTCCAGAAGACATACCGTTGTTCTACCGGTACGTTTGCGCATCCGACACCGACCAATATGAACTATATCCTAGTTCGGAAGCAATACGATCGCCATCGCGTTACCAATAAGGGAATGAGATATTACTACAAGTATCTGTCGGCATTTGGAAAGAAGGGATCTTCCGGAAGAGGAAACGCATTCCATACGGTATGTTGGAGAGAAGGAACTCATAAGATGCTGAAGCCGGTAAAGGATAAGCCGAACACCAAGGGCTGTGCCAGAATGTTCACCGGTCAAGCAAAGTGGATTTATAAGCACGTTCCGACTAAGACCCGAGTAGTCAGTTATTAGTTGAATTGCATAAAGAATTTAATAATCGCATAGGACATCGTCCTATGCGATTTCGCTGTGTTCGCCTTTTCCAAAGTGTGATACAATAGACTCATTGACGTTAAAGAAAACAGAAAGAATTGGTATAATGAGAAGAAAAAAGATTGCAATCGTGGGAGCCGGTGATTTCCAGCTTCCTTTGGTTCAGGAGGCGTCAAAAGAAAACGACGTGGTGCTGATTGCACCGGTAATAGGCAAAGCATTTGAACCCTACATCAAGGAGCGCTGTCTCATCGATGTGAGAGATCAGGATGCAGCGCTGAACTTCTGCAGAGAACAGAAAATTGACGGAATCATTACGGATCAGACGGATATCTCCGTTCGCACCGTGGCTTACGTGGCGGAACAGATGGGATTACCGGGAATCGGTTACGAGACGGGACTTCTTTTTACCGACAAGGCGAGGATGCGAGACGTGATGGAGGAAGCGGGAATTCCGTGCCTCCCGAACCGTACGGTAACTTCCGTGGAGGATGCGGTGTCCTTTTGGCGAGACTTGGAGGGAACGACGGTCATCATCAAGCCGCTGGACTCCCAGGGAAGCCGGGGAATCTATTCCTGCGATTCGGAGGAGGATATTCGGAAGTATTTTGACGAGAGTGCCGGTTTTTCTTCCAACGGAGAAGTAATCATCGAAAAGATGGCCACGGGAATGGAATTCTTCGTAGAAGGGATGGCTTTTGACGGAACGTTCCGGAATCTGATTATCGGAGATACCCATTACTTTGATATTGAGAACGCTTACGCAGCGGAAAGCCGCCGCACACCGTCGGTACGGAATCCGGAGACAGTGCGGCGCGTGCTGGAACGAAACCGGGAAATCATCGAAGCCTTTGGGTTGAAGCAGGGACTGACGCACAGTGAATTCATCATGGACGGCGACGAAATCTACCTGCTGGAGACGGCGGCCAGAGGCGGCGGCGTGTACATCTCATCGGATTTGATTTCCCTGGAAACGGGAATCAACGTGGAGAAGTTCCTGGTAGACATCGCTTTGGGGCAGCTTCAAGAAAAGCCGCAATCGAAAGCTACCGGGAAGTATTCCGGATACAAGGCATTCTACGTGCCCTTTGGAACGGTGAAGAGCATCTCGGGTCTGGAGGAAGTGAAAGCACTGCCGTATGTCCACCGCAATCAATTGGATAATTTACATATCGGAATGGAAGTTCCGGTGGAGAAGCTGAACAAGACCAATCGGCTGGCCCTGATTGTGGAGGCGGAGTCGGAGGAGCAATGGCTGGAGAGAGTCGCGCATATTCAGGACATTCTGCATGTGGAATGTGAATCGGATGGCATCACCCGCGACCTGGTGTGGAAATAGGAGGAGAAATTAAATGCTGGATAAGTTGCAGAAAAAAATGGTAAACGTATTTCTGTTCTTTGACCTGATGAAGCTGAACAGAAAATATCCGAAGGGAGACGACTACATTCGCCTGAAGAAGATTCAGGAGAAGCGCCTTCACAAGCTCATGAAGAAGGCGTATCAGATTCCATTCTATCGGGAACGTTTCGACAGAGCCGGCGTGAAGCCGGAGGATATTCGTACTGCGGAGGATTTGGTGAAGCTGCCGCCTCTCACCAAGGATGAGCTTCGCGCTTGGATGAACGAGGAAGCGGAAAAGCCGAAATACAAGGATTGGTTCCATGACACCACCAGCGGTTCTTCCGGAAAGCCGCTGATGCTCCTGTATTCTCCAAAGGAGAAGGCGTTCATGATGGCGGACTGGTTCCGGGTAATGTGCATGGCGGGATACAACCCGTTCCGCGGAAAGACCATGAGCCGAAAGAGTGCTCACAGTACTTCCGCCGGTGCGGATACGTTCCTGCAGAAATTCGGCATCCTTCGAAGAGGTTTTCTGAATCAGTATGCACCGGAAGAGGACATGATTAAGCAGGTAAACGAATACAAACCGGATTTCCTGTACATGAACAAGACGGAATTGATGCGTCTCTGTCTGTACTGCAAGGAGAATCACAGCGATATTTGGCAGCCGAAATTCTTCTGCGCCTCCGGCGAGATGACGGATCCGGCAGCCAGAAAGCTGTTCAAGGAGATTCTGGGAGATGGAATTATCGATGCGTACGGCAGCGCCGAGACCGGTTCCTGCATGCTGAAGCTTTTCGACAGCCCGGAGCACATCATTCACTACGATGCGTATGTAATCAATATTTATGACGAAAACGACCGGCTGGCCGATGCGGGTTCCGTGGTAATCACCCCGCTGTTCAAGACGGATATTCCGCTGATTAACTATAAGATTGGCGATAAGGCCATTTCCGAAGTGCGGGACGGCGTTCGTTACGTTACCAGTCTTCAGGGACGGATGAACGACTTCTTCCGCTACGACACCGGCGAGGTGACCACTTTCTTTGAAATCGCTCCGATTATCGCACATTGCGAGGACGTGGTTCAGATTCGTTTCGTGCAGGATTCCTACACTCATATCGTGGTTCAGTGCGTCCAGAGCAAGGAATCCCTGAAGACATTGGAACAGATCGAAAAAGAATTGGATGAGGCTTTGAACAAAAAGTTCAAACATCATATGGATATCGACTTCGAATGGTCCAACTCCATTCCGCCGGACAGCAACGGCAAACTGCGAATGATTGTATGCAAGGTGGACGAGAATGGAAAAAAATAAATTAGAACGGCTGCAGCGTCCGGCAGATATCGTGTTCGGTATCTGTCTGGCGCTGACATTTGCGATGGAAACTCTGCTGGCATATCGGCAGAGTATTCTGTATAACGGAAAATATTTTTCGGATACGGCACTTCACCTGAACATTGCCCGACGGGACCAGTATACCTACCGGATGATTGGATTCCTGGTGAAATACATGGACAAGGTGACTGCCAGCCCGTGGGGAATCGCCGCGGTAATCGGCTTGCTGGTGCTCTTTACGGTGGTGGGGAACTACCTTTTGATACGATTCTTCACGAAAGGAATCACCAAGACCCGGATTTCGGCGGAAGTACTTTCCCTGGTGGCGTTGTACACCGGACCAATCTACATCCCGAAGTACATGCCGTATTTCTATGCAAAGACCCAGAGCAAGTACGCGTGGCAGAATCCCACCCAGATTATGGTGACGGTCTTCTCCATCTTTGCACTGTTGGTTTTCTATAAGGTATACGAGAACTACATGGAGGGGATTTCCATGAAATCCTGGATTCTCTTAGCAGGGACATTTCTGTTGTCCGCCTGGGCGAAACCCAGCTTTATCATGGCCTTCTTTCCGGCGGCAGCGATGGTGCTGCTGGCAGATGTATTCCGTACCGTCGATATATCGGAGATAAGGGATTGCCGCATCGTATCCAAGGCGTACCGCTTCCGACAAGTAGTGATCATGGGGCTCACCATGCTTCCGTCCTGCATCTACTTCTTGATGCTGAATCAGACCCTGTTCGGAAAAGATACCCAACAGGCGTCCGTGGAAGCGGGAAAAGAAGCCTCCAAGGTGGTCATCGACCTGGGACGGGCCTACTTCAATCAGGATTTCTCCATTACGCTGAGCATTATTGCCGGACTGGCGTTTCCGCTGTTCGTACTTGCTTTTAATTTGAAATCGTTAAAGAAACCGGAATACGCGGTGGGCTGGCTGACGGTGCTGTGGGGATATGCGGAACACTTCACCTTCTCGGAAAGCGGTCCGAGAGCCACCCACGGTAATTTTGCCTGGGGAAAGAAGGTTGCGGTATATCTGCTGTTCGTCATCAGCATGGCAAAGTTCATCGAGAACCTGTACGATCCGGAATTCTGCAAGGGAAAGAAGAATCTGAAAATCGCCTACGGTGTCGTCGGCATCGGGCTGTTGGTTCTCCATATGGGATCCCAGCTGGTGTACCTGAACCATATCGGTCATGGCGGACGGTATATGATATAACATTTGCCATTAAGAAACAGAATAATGAAATTAGAAGGCGTTGTCTTGACAACGTCTTTTAATATGCTAAAATAAATTTATCGGTTAAGTTAACAAATAATTTTATTTTGGCGCTCTTTATACATATTCAGAAAGGACAGAAACCAAATGGAAGAAAAAACATGTGGGGGAGAATCCCGGGAAATGCGGACCGGGATGGGACAGCTCCTGCGGTGGTTTGGCATTGCCCTGATCGTTATCAGCATGCTGGGACCGGCGTTTGCACCGGTGAGCTATGGTGTAGAAGCGAATTCCGCAGAAGATTCGAAGGTAAAGACGGTAAAGATTACCACAAAGCCGGCTTCCGGACAGATCAATCGCCGGACGGGAGTTGTGGTGCGGAAAAGTGCCTCTTCTCGGTCCAAGAAGGTGGCCCGACTTCCGAACAACAAGAAGATTACCATGGAACACATGACCTTTACCACTACCAAGAACTATTCCAGGAAGCAGCGGTGGTTCTACATTAGATGCGGCAGTGTGAAGGGATATGTGCCGGTGAATCAGGTAGATCACGTGCGGTATCAGTATCGGAAGGTGAAAGCGAAGCGAAACCTGACATACCGCTACGGCGCCGGCTACAAGATGCGGAAGAAAGGAACCTTGAAGAAGGGAACCACACTCTCCTTGTGCCTGGAAACCAAGGCAAAGGGGTCCAAGACCCTGTGGTATCGTTTCCGTTACGGCAAGAAATTCTACTTCGTCAGCTCCAAGGATTTGAATCTGACGGAGACCGTGCGAATCGAGCCGGATCGTGACAACAACAGCAATTCAACAAAACCGTCCGACAACGGAAGTTCCGGAACTCAGACGGATAATAAAGGTAACGAGACAAAGCCGGATACAGAGAATATAGTCACACCGCCGGAAACCAATCCATCGGTGAATGCGACGGTGCTTCAGAGCAATAAGAAGCCGATGTCGGTCCAGATGCCGAAGTCCACTCTCACTGCGTGGTACAATTCGCTGCTCAAGATGGCGAACCTGATCGAGAAGAACAATCTGAAGTACAATACGAGCGGTGGCGGAACGACTTACCAAAATGGTCTGAAGGCCAAGAAGGTGAATTGCGCCACCTATATTTCCTGGTCCTTGCAGGATGCGGGCTTTGAGCCTTCCGGATTCTGTTTTTACCTGGGATACGGAAAGATATACGACCAGAAGATTCCGAAGAATTATTTCATCAAGTCGCCGAAGTACCTGGTGCAGACCAATCTGAACATGTCCTTGGCGGATTGCGTGAAGAAGGGATACTTGAAGCCGGGGGATATCGTGGGCTGGCAGAACGGATACCACACCATGGTGTACAAGCATACGAAGAACGGAAAGTACTATTTCTTCTCCGTGGGACGGAAGAGTGTGGCCAACAAGGTGGTTCACGAGAACACGTACAAGGCGAACTATCGCATCGGGGTGATCATTCGGCGGATTGCCTGATTTGGAATGAGCAGAATGGAGATGAATCTCCCACGAACAACAGAAGAGGGACGACACGGCGTGTTGTCCCTCTTTTAGCGTCCTACTCTTTGGAATAGGTCACCTTGCAGCTGATTCCGCTGAGCCGCCCGATTTGGCCGGACAGGGTGCTGATGATCTGCTGGGGTGCATCCATGATGATGCTGATGATATTGATTCCCTTTTCCCGGTATGGAAGTCCCATTCGTCCGATGATATAGGGACTGTTTTCGTGCAGCAGCGCGTTTACCGGTTCGACAGAATCCATGTCGGAAATGATGATGCCGAGAATGGCTACCCGTGTGTTTTCCATTGTTCCTTCCTCCTGTTGAATCTTCTTGAATTGTATCACAAAAGGTTACTTTTATCTGTGCAAATTGAACAAATTTCTCGATTTTTCTCGAACGATGTGTACTGAAGGGAAATTTTTTTTCTGCCATAATGGAGTCAGAAGCAATGCTAATCATTTAGGAGGTATGAAATGAAAAGAAAAAAGGAAAAAATGAGCAAGAAGCAGTTTGCGGAGACGATGGCGCAGGAACTGAACCGGTACTTCGAGGAGAATCTGACGATGGAAGTGCACGCTGCCATTCGGGAATTTGTGAAGACCAACGATTACACCCACTACGCCATCGTGCTGGAACGGCCGGGCGTGTATGCCCTTCCGGCGCTGAACGTGGATATTTTTTATGAAGGGTACAAGCATGGAGACAGCATCGAATCCCTGTCTCGAACACTTGCCTGGAATGCGATGGGGGCGATTATGATGCCGCCGCCGGTGAACGGCATGGACGGGATCCCGAAGAAGGATTTTGGGGTGAAGTTGTCTGCAAGGGTGGTGAGCAAGCGACGAAATGAGAAATATCTGGAGGATGTGCCGTGCCGGGATGTGGTGCCGGGCATTACCATGTTCGCCAGCGTGGAGATTATTGTGGAAGACATGGATTCCTGGCAGTGCCGGATTACCAACCCGATGATGAAGGAGATGGAGTATCAGCCGGACGAATTAATCGACGAGGCGCTGATGCTGTCCGAAGAATACTATCCGCCGATGCTGATGACCTTCTCCGATGGCAATGCGGAAGGGGAGAATTTGCTGGAAAAAGAAGGTTACGCGATGAACGACGATTCCATGTACATCCTCACCACCAATCGATTTCAGTTGGGTGCGGTGGCATTGTTCTATCCCGGCGTTGCGGAAAAAATTGCCGAGATGGCCGGGGGCAATTTCTACGCAATTCCAAGCTCCGTGCATGAATTCATTATTCTACCGGAAAGCGATAAGTATTCCGAAGGGGAACTGCAGGCGATGCTGGAGAGCGGAAACCGGGAGGTGGTTTCCGAAGACGACATCCTGTCGGATACCATTTACGTCTACGACCGGCACCTGGGACTGCTCCTTTCTTGCTCCGAGTACAGCGGCATGTGCGGCACGGAATTCTGTGAGAATATGTGGTGTTAAGCGGGAAAAGGCGGTGAAAGAACGATGGAATCTGTGATAAAAATATGCCGAAATCTGTGGTAAACTTAACGCTTTGAATACTGTCCGGGGTGTGCTAGAATAAAGGCACAGAGAACTTACTGACCGTAAGGAACACCAAGCGGGAAGAAGTGCCGGATACAGTATATAAAGGGCTCGTGGAGACCCGTATCGGATGGACTTCTTCTCGGAAGAAGTCCATTTTTTATGTAGTTTGGAGCAGAGGTATGATTAAAATTGCAATATACGGAAAAGGCGGAATCGGTAAATCCACAGTAACGGCCAATCTGGCGGCGGCATTTGCCATGCGGGGCAAGAAGGTCCTGCAGATCGGCTGCGATCCGAAAGCGGATTCCACCATCAACCTGCTGGGGGGAGAACCCCTGGAACCGGTGATGAACTTCCTTCGGGATCACGACCGGGAGCCGGAAATCGACGATATCGTGCGCACCGGATTCGGCGGCGTGCAGTGCATCGAGACCGGCGGTCCGACGCCGGGCATCGGCTGTGCGGGACGTGGGATTATCGCTACCTTTAACCTGATCGATGACCTTCGAATTTTCCGGAAGTTTCAGCCGGACATCGTGCTGTACGACGTGCTGGGCGATGTGGTGTGCGGCGGTTTTGCGGTGCCGATTCGAGAGGGATATGCGGAAGATATTCTCATCGTCACTTCCGGCGAGAAGATGGCCCTCTACGCAGCGAACAACATTCGCACGGCGGTGGATAATTTTGCGGATCGGGGATATGCTTCGGTAAAAGGAATCGTATTCAACCATCGAAATGTTCCGAGAGAAGAGGAAAAGGTGGGAGAATTCGCTCGGAATGCGGGGATTCCTATTGTAGGCGATATTCCGAGATCCGATGAAATCATCGAATGCGAAGAAGAGGGAATGACGGTGGTCCAGGGACTTCCGGATTCCGAAATCAGCGGGAAATTCTTTGAACTGGCGGACTTCCTGCTGAAGGAACACGAAAAGGAACGGAAAGAGGAGCAGGTACAATAATGAAAAATGCCTACTATATCACAATAGAAGAACTTCTGAAATCAGCGGAACTTCGGATTCCCGGGGAACTACAGTCCGGAGAGCATTTGATATACAGCTCACCGGCCACCTTGTCCTACAACTCTCCGGGCGCCCAGGGATTCGGAGTGAAGCGGGCCGGTTTGGTGATTCCGGAGTCCATCATGCTTCTGATTGCGCCGGCCTGTTGCGGACGAAATACCACGATTCTGGCGGACGAAGGCGGATACAGCCATCGGATGTTTTTTCTCCAGATGGATGAATCGGACATCGTCACCGGAAGACATCTGTCGGAGATTCCCGAGGCCATTGAAGAAATCCTGGCGGTGTGCGAAACGAAGCCGAAGGTGGTAGTGCTGTGCATCACCTGCGTGGATGCTCTGCTGGGAACGGACTTGGAGAGAGTCTGTCGAAAGGCAGAGGAGGCGCTGCACGGTGAAGTGCGTTTGGTACCGACCTATATGTATGCGCTGACGCGAGAAGGAAAGAATCCGCCGATGGTGGCGGTGCGGGAAAGCATCTATTCCCTTCTGGAGAAGGAAGAACGGAAGATGAATCAGGTGAACCTGCTGGGATTCTTCACCCACCTTGCGGATGACTGCGAGCTGTACGATTTGCTGGGGCAGATTGGGCTGGACCGAGTGCTGGAAGTGGGTCGATGTGAGACCCTGGAGGAATACCGGGAACTGGGTGCGTCCAACTTTAACCTGATTCTCAATCCGGAGTCCCGGAAGGCGGCTTTTGCACTGGAGGAACGGCTGGGAATGCCGTACGCAGAGCTGACCCGACTCTACCAGATTGACCGAATTCGCCGTCAGTACGAGCTGTTCGCCGCCGCTTTGGGAACGGAATTCCGGCTGGAGGAATACCACCGGGAAGCGGAGCAGGCGGTGCAGGAACTGCAGGAAGTGTGCAAAGGCAAGTCCTTCGTGGTGGGCCAGGTGGTAAACGGCAATCCGCTGGAAATGGCATTGGCACTTCTGAAATTGGGATTTGAAGTAAAATCCGTCTTCGCGGCGATTACGGAAGAGGATTATCCATATATTCGGGAAATCGGGGAATACAATCCGAACCTTCGAATCTATTCCACCCTTTCCCCAACCATGATGAATTACGACGGAGACCAGGACGTGGACATCTCCATCGGTACGGATGCGGCATTCTACTATCCGAAATCCGTGAACGTGAAATGGAACGATGAGATTCAGCCTTTCGGTTACCGCGGACTGAAGAATTTCGTCAATGAAGTGGCGGAAACTTGGAAGCGGGCAGCGGCAGCTGCCGGGAAAGCGGCAGACGACGCTAAGATGAACGAGACGAAGGAATAGGAGGATCCGGAAATGAAAGGACTTCGTAAATATATTTCACCTTTTTCCCCGGATCAGTCCGGAGCGGCCTCGGTGCTGTTCGGGTACGGCGGGATGCTGATTATCATGGATGCCGGCGGCTGCGTGGGGAACGTGTGCGGGTATGACGAACCCCGGGGGGGCGG
>ERZ1035027.419-NODE-419-length-24831-cov-43.663828_pt1 | contig 24831 bp, 45 predicted proteins | sample MGYA00520604_ERZ1035027 | MGnify/ENA primary metagenome ERZ1035027 (study PRJEB33766, sample SAMN09781743) | gut metagenome | biome: gut microbiome | host: Homo sapiens | place: Madagascar | study: EMG produced TPA metagenomics assembly of the PRJNA485056 data...
CGCTTTACGACCAATTTGAAATCACAAAGTATTAACCGCCTTCGGGCATAAATAGATAGAAGTATGACATCAGAACAAGTAGCAAAAGTATTGAGTTCTCTAGGCAAACGAAAGGTCTGCTTTCAGCATGGAGACAAAGTAGAGATAGTTAAGGGAATCAACGTAACAAATGATAACGTGATTCTGATTAGTGAACTTCCTTCGGACATAAATAGATAGTAATATGAATATAGACAAATTAGAAAGAGCTAACATTTTAGCAAAAAGCTTGATTCCTAAAGTAGATGAACTTTTAGCTATGTCTTCAAATTCATACAATGGTAAACTTGCTGATGCCCTTTGGGGGCTATCACAGTGTGATAAGGAATTTGAGACTAAATTCAAGCAGCTTCTGAATGAAACAAAACAGAGATTGCAAAAAGAGTTTGATGAGCTTTAGTAACTAACCACCCTCTCCTTGGCAACAGGGAGAGGGTAAAAAGAAGAGAATATGGAAGAAACAAGAAAAATCTATGATTGTCATGATATGCAAGATAGTTATGAATCAGGATATATGGATGCTTTAAGATGGGCAGAAGAATATCTGTATGGAGATAACTACAAGTTGCAGATAAGAGATAAGATTAATAAATTTCTTAAAAGAGAGTAAAACAATGAGCGTATATGTAACAATAGACTTGGATAGTTTAATGTGCAAGCTGTCTGATAAAGAATTATATGATTTCATGTTAGAAACATTCCGTGATAGAGTACCTGATGAATCTCATGTAAATCTTATTGCAGAAATGTTTAAGGTTATGTTTGATTCAGATAAAAAAGAAGCACTTGTTGCCATGTTGAAAGATATGGGTGATGATGCTAAGTCTGTAATAGAAGAATATTTAAAAAGTATTCCTTCTGAATGTTTAGAAGATTACGAAATAATGATAAGATATTTATAGGAGGACTAAATAATGGCAATATATAGAGTGGATTATTTCAAAACATCTAATTCAAAATATGTTATGGTTGAAGCAAACTCAAAAAGAGAAGCAATCAATAAGGCAATAGAAGAAAGCCATTGGCAAAAATATCCTGTAGATTTTTTTACCTTTAACTATACTGCTACTCTACAAGACCGCAAGCCTAAAAATGTTTCTCCAGTATGGGTATCTGTCAAGGATGAGCTACCACCAGTAGATAAAGAAGTTATTGTCCTTACTACAATCGGAAGAATAAGTTTTGGACATATAGTAGATAAAAAGATAGCCAAAGACTACAACGGATGGAATATCCCTAATGTAGAATACTGGCTACCATTCGTTGACCCAAAAGATAAATGATTATGGATTTTATGAACTCAGAGCGTAAAGCTCGCAAACCTCACAGATGTTATATGTGCGGTTGTGAAATAGAAGTAGGACAAAAATATATTCGTCAGTTTGTCCCAGAATACAGGTCTGCAACCTGTATGCACAAGGAATGTATAGACCTTCTAAGCTATGAAGGTTTCTGTGATGAAGAATCTTGCGAGGGTACAAGTGATGATTTCTTTTGCAACGCAATCTTTGATTACGTCAATAGGCATCATACTTCTTCTGATGGCAAAGCATTAGATGAAGGTTGGGATGGAGATAATTATCACTTGGTAAAAATGATTTTAAAAGAATTGGAGGGATAAACATGCCACAACAAACGAATATTCACAATTTTCAAAATTTAGATTTGAACACTTTGAGAGAAGCACTTAAAAATGGTTATCAACAAACAGACTTTGATGCTACAATGAGAAAGTTTGATAACAAAGAAAGCTTCGATGCTGATGTACCTCGTATCCTCAATAGAAAAGAACGTAGGAGATTGAAAGCAATTAACAAAAAGAAAGGAAATAAACTATGAATCGTAAAGAAGCAGCAAATTTATTGCCTATTATTCAGGCATTTGCAGAAGGAAAGAACATAGAGTATAGAAGTAAAGGATTTAATGAAGACTGGAAGAAAGTAACTCAAATTCCTGAACTATCATTTGAATCTTTTGAATATCGTATCAAGCCAGAACCAAAGTTTCGTCCATTCAAGGATGCAGAAGAGTGCTGGCAAGAAATGTTGAAACATCAGCCGTTTGGTGTTGTTAAAGATAAGTACTTTGCTAATTATCAAACACATCGTGCATTCACATGCTTAACTACTAAAGGTTGTTACTTCTGTGGATATGAAGATGAGACATTTGAAAGTAGCTTTAAGAATTTGTTGTTTGCCGATGGACTTCCATTTGGTGTAAAAATTGAGGAGAATTGAATATGAAGAAAGTAAAGCCTATAGAAGGGCTAACAGAGAAATTTTATAATTATCTCGTTTCTCATTGCAAAAGAAATGTAGAAAGAAACAAAGACCATCCTTGGGAACTCACTTATCATGAGCACAGAATATTTTTAGAGTTATTAGAACGTGTTGGACGTGATTTTATAGAAAAGGAGGAATAGTTATGACAGAACAAGAATGGGGAAAAGTTCATCTTGGAAGTATAGTCGAATACAATACGTTTAATTTGGCTAATTTTATTTTTGGTGGCTTAATTTATGGCGGTTATCATGATTTCCATAGAACAGAAGTCTTAGGAATACGTGTTGATAAAAAGATATATTGCAAGTTAGATGGCAAGAAAAAGCCAAGATGGTATAATATTAATGGATTTAGGTTAATAGAGGAGGAATAGTGTATGAATAATAAAGTTAAAGAAGCGTTGGGTAGTGCAAGCTACCTTACATATCACTGAAGTCAGTATTCATTTGAGCAACTTCAAAAAGAAATGGCAAGAGTGTGTGGATTGTGCCACAAAGCATTGAATATTCCGCAAGAGGATAGCCTTACAGACTTTGAGCGAGGTCAGTGGTCAGTTATTCAAAATGTAATCGGCTATCTCAAAGAGTATAGCTCGGCGGCACAACTTTGCCGTGAAGCTGGTATCGGTTATAAGAAGATAAAGGCTCTTCAGAAGGATTGTGGTTATAGCTACAAGGAAGAAGTTAATGACTTCCTGAAGGAAAGTCGTAATGGTGGAACAGAATTAAAGTTGGAGGAATAGTTATGGCATGGGTAGCAGTTGACAAAATCGGTGAGGAACATATCTCACGAACAGAGCCATTTAGAATTGGAGACTATTGGATTGGTGAATCTATGTTTCATCTTCCTAAAAGCAGCATCAAGAAGCTCATCGGAAGAGAATTGTCTTGGAACGATGAGGCAGTAGAACTTAAATAATTGTAGCTTATGTTTGAATTTTATGTTATACTTACCCTAGCTGTTCTATATATAGCTTTTATGGGTGGAGTTATCGGTTATTTAATTGGTAAATATTGGAAAAAGAAATAGCTTATGAAACCAGAAAGTATCAAGTTCAAGGCTAAACGTCTTGACGGAAAAGAATGGGTTTGTGGTAGCCTAATCAGAAGTACTGCTGGGGTAAAAGAAAGAGCCTACATAGTAGATAGCTTTAGCAGTATGAGTGATTATAGTGTTATTGGTGTTGACCCTTCTACCGTATGCCAGTTTACAGGACTGAAAGATTGTGAGGGTAATGAAATCTGGGAAGGTGATATAGTAGAGTTTGAAATATATGACTTATATAAAGGTAATATCAAAATCGAAGCAGTAATTGAATATACAAATAGTGGATATGTTGCTGTAGCTGATGGAATATCCTATTCTTTATGTACTAGAAATATTAGAGTTGTTGGCAATAAATTCGATAAGGAGAAGTAACGTATGGATATAGGAATTTTATATCTTAGTATGAGTTTTATCTATATTCTGTTTGTTTGCTTAGATGAGGAAGATGTAAAACCAAAGTGGAAGCAATGGCTAGCTGACAAACTAGGTATCAAACCAAAGATAGAAGTTAGATATATAGAATCACAAGTCGTTAAGCTTCATTCAAGAGTTGCAATATCAAACTTTGAAACGCAGTACTATGGCCATAATAAATCTAGGATAGAACAGCTTAAGAAAAGAGCAACAGAATGTGTGTATGAAGAAATCCTTAAGGAAATGAAGGTAAACAACCTAGTTTCTATTTCACAATATAAAGACTTTTATAGCAACAACATTATTTATGAGGGAACATGTAGTATTTATAAAAAAATAGCATCTTATGGAGAAATATGAATACAAACTAGAAGCTTATAATTTTAACGTTTCTATATCCTTAGCAGTGAATATAGAAAGAACTTTAAACAAAGAAGGTTCTGAAGGTTGGGAATTAGTAAACTGGCAGCTATGTCCAGAACCACTTAATGTAACATCCTTAATCCAAAGTACACAGAAGTCACTTAATGTTCTTGCAACTTGGAAAAGAGAAGTAAGTCATAATAATGTAAAAGAATAAGTATGGGAAAATATATTATAAGAATTATATGCTTAGTGTTTTGCATAAGTATAGCATTAAGTGCCATTGAGCAATTACTCACTTTGAGTAATACAACTGCTAATATTGTGGGAGCCTTCCTATCTGTAGCAGTTCTATGGATTGGTGGAGAAATATTTTTTAAATTAATAAATAAAGCAAGTGAAAATGAAGATTAAAGTAATTACAAGTATGATGGCATTAATTGCCATATTAAGTATGGCATCCTGTGGATATGAAAGAGTAGATGCAGGTTGCGAAGGTATTAAAGTAAATCTCTATGGCTCTGACAAAGGTGTAGATGATGTATCATTGGTTACAGGTGCTGTATGGTATAACCCATTTACAGAGCAAGTTTATGAATATCCTACTTATGTTCAGACTATTGATTATCCTGCATTTACAATCAATGCTAAGGATGGTTCAGAGTTTAGTATTGATCCAACCATCTCCTTGAAGATTGTTGATGGTAAATCACCTCAGGTATTCAAGAAGTATAGAAAAGAGCTTAAGGATGTTATCAATGGAACTCTCTTTAATTATGTAAAAGATGCTTTCAGAATCCAGCTAAACAAGTATACTACTGATGAGATTGTATCTAATAGAGATATGGTAGAGAAAGCTATTGAAGCACACTTATCTAAGGCATTGCTCAAAGAGAACTTTCAACTAGAACAGCTTACCTCAGGATTGAAGTATCCAAACTCTATTGTAGAAGCAGTCAATGCTAAGAATGCTGCCATTCAGAAAGCACAAAAGGCTCAGAATGAGTTGGCTGTAGTTAAAGCAGAAGCAGAAAAGAAGGTAGTTGCTGCACAGGCGGAAGCAGAAGCCAACAGACTTAGAACCCAGGCTTTAACTCCTATGATTCTTACGCAACAGTGGATTGAGAAATGGGACGGAAAACTTCCAGTATATGGCAGTCTTCCTACATTATTTAAAGGTATAGAATAACTATGATTTGGATTATAATTGGTTTAATATCCTTTACTATACAAATGTATATTTTAAAACATACATGGGTAGATAGTGATGAAGGACTTGATAAATTTAGATGGGAACAAGCTCAAAAATTAAATCTTTATCTGTGGGTTGTTCTCTTAATGTTCCTATTATGTATAATGCCAATCCTCAATATTCTAGAGTTTATTATATTTTGGATTATATGGGTAATACATTATGCTGATAGAGGGGATAGTTATAGTTGGAAAAACTATACATATTGGAGATTCAAGGATAAATTCCTTTCAAGAAAAATCTAAAGAAGATAACAACAATGACAAAAGGTAAGCAGAGACATTGTTGGAGCTGTGTTAATTATCCTGCTACAAATACAAAGTGCAGAATAATTAATATTCTAGTAACAGCAAACAGAAAAGCTTGTAAGAATCATAAATTTGACCCTGCATTCAGAAGTGAGCAATTAAGAAATAAATAATTTAGTATATGGTCCTATAACTCAGTGGTCTAGAGTAGCTGCCTCATAAGCAGAAGGTCGGGGGATCATAACCCTCTAGGACCACTATTATTATTTAAAGGGTTGAAATGGGTTAAACAGAGAGTAATGACGAATGGTTATTGCTCCTCTGTTTTTCTCTATTCATTAAAATTAAAATCATTATGACAGCAGAAGAACAGGCAACCTTAGACATCAAGGATGAACTAAGGAAAGGAAGTAAATGCTTCCTGGCATTCAGAAAGAAACTTAATCCTATCATGGATAAGCTAGTAGAAAACTATACTAAACTTCAGGAGGAAGAGACTCATGGAAGCAATATTTAAAGTAGGTGACCATATAGTCCCCAAGATTCCAAATAGAGGTTTAGATAGAGCAACGGTTACTAGAATAGATGATAAGAACTATTATCTCAAGATTCTATGTGGTGTTGCTATACTTCCTATAGGAGCACAAGTAAGTTATAAATTAGAAAATCAAGATTAATATGGAACAGCACATTAAGACAAATGCACAGTTGATGGCAAGATGCTTCTTCAACAAGATTACAGGTAAAGTAGTATTTGAAGATTTAACAGGATACTACCCTACCCTGCAAAGTAATAGACTTTTTAATTAAAAGAACTATGGAGAGACAGAAAAGATATATCACATTCTATACTCTTCATAAGAGACACATTATTCCATCTATATATCAATATGGACTTATGTGTACTAGAAGTTGGTGGAAATGCTTGAAGTTTGGATTAAGACATGGTATAAAAGGCCAAGCAATCTTCTTTACTATAGAAAAGGTTAAGCCTAAGAAGACTTCACATTTCCATTAAGAAGAGATTAGATTATAAATTAGATGTTTTGTAGTAATCCATATAATACGTAAATTTGCATTGATTAAAGTGACAAATGATTGAAAATGTTTGCTTCTACTATCTGTGAAGACAGTAGAAGTTTTTGCTCCATTAGCTCAACTGAATAGAGCAAGGGAATTCTAATCCCTAGGCTGCAGGTTTGAATCCTGCATGGAGCACAATGATTTTCATTTCAAAAATCAAATATAATATTCATTGTTCTTTATGGTCTGTGAAGATAATAAAGAACTTTTTACTCCTTTAGCTCAGTGGTAGAGCATCAGATTTTTAATCTGAGGGTCATGGGTTCGAGTCCCATAGGGAGTACTAAGTTTCAAACAGATAAATTTAGTTAGGTATGATTTGGTTTATTGTTATTTTATTGTATGTAATCATAGGTATTCTTACCTATAAGTACATCATTAACAAATGGGATAATACAAAGTTTGAGAAGGTATGGTTCAGCTGTGTATGGATTGTACTTATTCCTTTGTATGCTATTCACTTGTTGCACAATAAGAAGAACTGATGTATCTCCTACTCCCTTTTATAGGGAGTTAACTGACTGATTAGCTCAACTGTATAGAGCAATGGTCCCCTACACCATAGGTTGAGGGTTAGAATCCCTCATCAGTCACAAGTAGTTGTAAGTTTTATTTTAGTTAGATAATACAGTGGTATTAAATATGTTTTGATAATATTCATAAGCAAATTGTGTAAAATAATAGTAGAGTCTCCTTTGTTGTGATAACAAGGGAGGCTTTTTAGTTTGTAATAGTCTGTATGTCGCTTGGACATACATATCATATAATTTAATTCTTTAAATAATGAACAGAACAAACAGAAAATGGACTGCTGAAGAGGAAGATAGACTTCTTCGGCAAGTGAGGGCTTTCCCTCAGAATTTAACAAGATGTTTTCTTATTGTATCAGAAAGCATTGGTAGATCTCCTCAGGCAGTTGCCAATCATTGGTATACTATAGTATCAAAGAAACCAGATTCTACTTGTTTCTTTACAGCATCACCTAAGCATGTTTCAATGAATAGAAAGAATGGTGAAGGCGTAAAGAGTACTAGAAGCATCTGGCAGCGTTTAATGCAAGTAATCCATAATTTATAAGTCTTATGATTGCAGAGAAAAATATTAATGCTCTTCTTTCTCAATGGAAAGAGAGATTGAATAAAGATGATTACTCTGATGAGTACAAATGTGCCCTTGGAGAATGTGTGTATGACCGGATGATTACCCTTGATAAAATCAAGGAAGAAGAGAAAGCTAACCTTGAAGAGGTAATAGCTAATCTTCCTTCTAAGGAAGTAGAGGATTATCTTATGGGTCTAGAAGCTGATGAAGAACTTTCTAGAATGGATGCCCATGAGTCAGTCGCCTAAAGAAGGAATCTTCATTAGAAGAGGTAAGAAGGTTATTGTATGTAATTCCTATGGAGGTAATACCTGTAGGTTATGTACTTTCTACAATAAATCTATATATGATTCCAGATGTACTATTCCTAATGAATGTGCTTTAGGCAAGGATTTATATTATAAAGAAGTAACTGATTAAATAATGACTAGAGAAGAAGTTTATTCTGAATGTTTGACTAAGCTGGAGAAGTCTGATTTCTTATTGTTGGAACTTGCTACAGGAATGGGTAAGTCTAAGCAGGCAATAGATATAATCAACTATCTGGCAGAAACTAAATATCAAGGGAAGCATACATCAATGCTTCTCTTGGTAGCTAAGACTGTACATAAGCAGACTTGGAAAGATGAATTCAAGAAATGGGGAGGTATCAATGTTGATGAACTTACCATTGAGTGCTATGAGTCTTTGAAGAAACATGAATATGAATCCTTTGACTTTGTTGTTATGGATGAATGCCATCATCTTCATAGTGATAAGCGTCTGGATCTCTTTAGTACTCTTACTTATGGCCATGTCATTGGACTTAGTGCTACTATTCCTAAGAAACTCAAGCAATATTTCCAATATGAATATGCAGCAGAAATAGTAACCTGTAGTATAGTTGATGCTATTGAGGATGAAGTTCTTCCTGAACCTCAGATTATCCTCTACCCTCTTCAGCTAGATAATGTTCGTCCTACAGAATCCATAGAACTCAATCCTAAAGCAAAGGGAAAGACTTACTATGGTAACTATAATGAACTTTGGAAATATAGAAAGATGAAAGTTCATGCTATCATATCCTGTACTCCTAGACAGAGAGTAAATGAGTATAATTCTCAGATACTCTATGAAAAGAACAGATATTTGAGAACCAGGCAGGACTTTCTGAAAAACAAATGGCTGTTTGATTGTGGTGAGAGAATCAAGTATCTAGCTAACTTAAAGAATAACATAGTATTGTCTATTCTTCAAAGGTTAAAGAAAGAGAGAACTATCACCTTTTGTAAGACCATAGAACAAGCAGATATTCTAGGTAAGTATAGTATTCATTCAAAGAACAAAGATTCTGATATAATCTATAATAACTTCAATGCAAAGAAGATTAACCATATAGTATCAGTCAATGTTCTCAATGAGGGTGCAAACCTGGTAGATTGTAAGTATGCTGTATTTGCTAATTATTCTTCCTCAGAGATTTGTAGTGCTCAACGTGTAGGTAGGTCATTGAGACATAAGTCTCCAGTTATCATCCTTCCTTACTATGAAGCTACAAGAGAAGAGGAAATAGTGAATACAATGATAGAGAGTTTTAAAGAAGAATCCTTTCATACGATTCATTCTTTAAAAGAATTAGATGAGTTTATACAATAATATTAAATACTAATCGTTTATGAAAATAAAAATGTAATCTAAGTAAGTTGTTATAAGTCTCTTCACTTATTACAGAATTAGTTATCTTTGCATAAAAATATAAATATGACTAGAAGAAGATATAATACAAGAGAGTTTAGTTATACTAGACCTATAATGTTTCAGGGGGAATATTATCCCTCTGCTGATTCTGTGATAAGTGATGAGTATGGCAATAAGACTGAAGGAAGAATCTTTGCCGATGCCAATGGTCAGTACTATACCAAGGATAAAGGTAATAATGTCTTTCCTGTAATGCCTGTAGAGAATCTTGATGATGTAGTAATTACTGCACAGGATAAGAGAGAACCTTTACTGTTCAACAGGTATCTTACAAGGAATGACAAGACTCAGGTGAATAATCTGCCTCATAGGGAATATAATACTTCTCTCAAAATTAATGCTGAGAGAGGTGCAAAAGAACATGCCTTATGGGATAAGGAACACCCTAATCTGGCATCTTGGAGAGACACAACTACAGCAGTACCATTTGGTATAGCATCTATTCCATTGGTAGCAGGTGGTGGTCAGACATTACTAGGTACAGCAGCAGGGCAAGCTATCAAAGGTGGAGTATCAAGAGTATTAGATAATCCTATCATTGAGGCTGCTAATAAAGCTGTTGGTCTTGGTTTTGCAGGTATGGGTGCTTATGATGTTAGTCAAGGTAAGTTTACTCCTGAGACTGCTATGGATTTTATGGGATTGTACCCTGCTACAAAGTCTCTTACAGGATTAACTAAACCAAAGGCAATAAATAGAAGTACAAAAGGCATTCTTGGAAGTAATGTTGGCTCTAATCCTTTTATCAATGAAGATATTGTATTTAATTATAAGCAAGACCCATTGGAAATGCACTATGCTAGAGCTAGAGCAAAAGGATACAGTCCTAATAGAATAGAATATTATAATCTATCAGAAGATTCTGATAAGAATATGCAGCTAATGAAGAAGTTAGCACCAATGTACGGAGTAACTCCTGAAGAGTTATTAGCAGCATATAGAAATCATTTGGCTACAAAAAGTGGTCATGCAGCAGCTCTTACTGATGTAAGAAATACAATTATCCATGATGGTAAACTTCCAAAGTCTCATGCTAGTGCCATACTTTCACATGAGGCAGACCATGCTTTGCATATTCCAGATGAACCTGTACCTGATGGTGCATTATTCCCAAGAATATATCTCAGAGGAAATTATTTTAAAAGTCTTAATAATACTGAGGTAGCTGCAAGAGGAAGTCAATTACATGATTATTTTGGTCATACAGGTACAGAGCCAATTACAGCAGATGAACTAAAATATGCTAGGGAGCATTATATAAAAGATACAGGTATTAATAATAACATGTATGATTTTCTATGGAGTATCAATGACTATGATGCTTTGGCAAAATGGATGACTAAGTATTCAACAGGTATTGTACCATTGGGAATTATAGGTAATAATCAATTAAATAATAATGAATAGTATGGATATAACTGATGAAATTCGTTGTGAAGAAGAAATAAGGAAAGAAATAAGAAGGATGTGTGAATATTATGAGCACATATATCAAGATTTAGTTAATCATATAGAAAATAAAGGCTTAACAGACCAAGAAGCTAAAGATTGGTTCCATCGTCTTCCTCAAAGGTTTGTCAATAATTATTATCCTGAAGAAGTGGATTTAATTATTGATAAATGTTTCAAGCTATTATTTGAATGTTGTATAGAGAAAAATCTAATTGATTCCAAAATTACCTATGAAGAGTTTTATGATGGTAAGGGACTTTATGATGAAAGCTATCCTATAAGTAAATGGTATAAGAAAGATGGCCCATTAGGAAACTTACTAGATTAAACTATAGAGAGTGTATCATAACTTCATGATGCACTCTTTCTTGTTTATATATTACTGATGTGTTACTCTAGAAGATAGAAGAAGTTGTTGAAAAAGATAGGATAAGTTTTCAAATATGACTGCTTCTAAGACCGCACATCAGCTGTTGTGCGCTTGAATATCACCTGTTGTGCAGTTGTCCAACAACTGTTGTGCATGCATAGACCAACTGGTATGCACAAACTATTTTCTAACTCATAATACATCCTTTTTACATTAATAGAAACATGAAAATAACAATAGATACAGAAATACTGCAAAGGAATAATCTTACCCTTGGTGAATTTCTTGTAATGGTATTTGGGTACTGTGATGTCAAGTACAAAGAGAACTTTGATAAACTTGTTGAGAAAAATCTTATCAGCAAGAATCTCTTTGATCAAGACTCCATGGTACTCTCTAATAATACAAGAGATTTGATAGCTAAGATTCTTATTGAATCAGATGCTAAGGTAATGGGTTATGAACTTAACTTTGAAGAGCTTGCTAAGAAGCTTCAAGATATATACCCTAAGGGCAATAAACAGGGAACAACTTATAATTGGAGAGATAGTACAGCAGCTATTGCCTTTAAGTTAAGAACTCTAGTAGCTAAGTATGGCTTCATATTTACAGAAAATGAGGCAATTAAGGCTACAAAGGAATATGTAGAGTCCTTTGAAGATGATAATAAGAATATGAAGCTACTGAAGTACTTTATTCTTAGAACAAGTAAGGATGATAGTGTAGACTCTATGTTTATGACTATCATAGAAAATAACAGATAACATTTAAACTTTAAATAATATGTACATTCAAGATGATTTAAAGGAATGTCTCAAGCTTCAATTTAGAGACATTACCTACAAGGTAAATGAGGAAAAAGGTGTAGTTGTTGCTCTAGCACACTTCCGTACACCTTTATGTATGGAAGCTGGTGCAAATCAGTGCATCAATACTATAGGAATAGCAAGACTCAATAAGAGTGCAGGAGATACTTTCAATGTTGAAGTAGGCAAGAAGATTGCTAGAGCCAAGGCTGAGAAAGAAGCTTTCATTCAGTTTAAGACAATGCTTCTTAATTATGAGAATAGAGTATTTCAAGCACGTCTTGATATAAGTAAAGCCATTGATACAATGAGTTCACATATAGAACATCAAAAGGAATACATTAAATCATTTTAATTATGAAGATAACATTAGATGAAAAGACATGTCTAAAGAATAAGCTCACCTTACAGGAGGCACTTATTGCTACAGCTGTAAGTATGGGAAACTACAAAAGTGTCTTTGATAATATGATTAATAGACATGTCCTAGGTATTATAGGACAGAGTGTTGATTCAAAATGGAAAGATATCATCAAGAATCTAATAGATGCAGAAGATGCAAGGTTTGAGACTTTAGCTATTAAAGTACAGGAGTGCTTCCCTAAACAGAAGATGATGTATGCTAATGGTACTGCATCTCCATTCTACTTTAGATGCAACAAGACTGAGATTAAGAATAAACTCAAGAAGTTCCTTACTATCTATGGTGATGTTTCTGATGAGGACATCATTGATGCCACCAAGAGATATGTAGCATCCTATGCCTCTAAGGGTTATAGAGGTATGCGTCTGGCAAAGTACTTCATTATGAAAGATGACAGAAAGCTGATGGCTGATGATGAAATCCATGTAGAAGAAATCTCAGACTTAGCAACATTCCTGGAGAATAAGACAGAAGATACTCCATCTGATATTGTAGATGGTGATGATTGGTTAATGAATAGTAGAAACTAAAAAGAATATAATTATGTGGAAAGTAAGTTTTAAAGACCCAATGTACAAGAAAGTACAGAAGTTTAATGACAGAGTAACAGTAGTAACCCTTAAAGGTGATATGCAGATTCCTATTGAAGTAATAACCTCAATGCCTAAAGAAGTATGTGATTGGATGATGAATAAGATTAATCCAAAAGTACAAGTTTATCATTGGCAAGGTATTATTAGTATTACTGCTACAGGAAAAGCAGTCAGATCAGAGGATGACAAAGATAACCCAGTATTAGCAGAGAGAATTGCTGAATGTAGAGCTAAGATTGCCATATATAAGTTTGTTACACATCTTATTGAAAAATATAACAAATATTATATTAAGCTTATTATTGGTAAGTATGGTACCACAAGACCTGATTATAACCAAAAAGATACCTTACATTCTATTCATGGTAAATACTCTGCTCTATGGGGTAAAGAGTTAAAGCATCTTGAGGAACTGTTTGATTTAGTAAAGAGCAATGGATAATTCTCAATTTCTTGCAGCTAGTACAATAATAAACCAATACTACCCTACACTTAGAAAAATTATGCTTACTCTTGCAGAACAAAACATAAAAGGAGAGATAACTAGGCATACTGAAGTAGGAAGTATTACATTTAAACTTAAATAGTATGAGCTTAATTCAAAGAGTACTAGAAAATGCTAAAGAACGAAGAGAAAAGATACTTAGTGGAAAGGTTAATTGTATTCCATCTCCATTTAAGACCTTTAGATATGACTTTCCTGGAGTAGAGCTAGGTACTTACTACCTAATATCGGGAGGTGCAAAAAGTTCCAAGTCAAAGATAACAAACTTTCTATTTCTGTTTAATAGTATTCTATATGCTTATCATCATCCTGAATTAGTAAGGTTAAAAGTCTTCTATGCTTTACTAGAAGAGAAAGCTGAAAATATCACAGGTAAGTTTATCTGTTATCTATTATATGTACTTTCTGATAAGAAGATAAGAATTGATATAAAAACATTCAAGTCTGTAGATGAAGATAGAATACTCTCTCCTGAGATACTTCAGTTATTAGGAACACTTGAGTATCAGTCTATACTTAGATTCTTTGAAGAACATGTAGTCTTTATCCCAGATAGAAATCCAACAGGTGTGTACCATACCTTAGAGAAATATGCAGAAGCAAATGGTACTATTCATAGGAAAAGGGTTGAAGGGTATGAAAAGGAAATCTTTGATTATTATGAACCAAATGACCCTGATGAATATGTTCTTTGCATCATAGATCATATCTCTTTGATAAGTTGTGAAAGAAGTATGGATTTACGTAACTCTATCAAGAAACTATCTGAATATCTCAAGATTGTACGTAATAAGTATAACTATATTCCTGTAGTTGTACAGCAACAGAATAGTGAGAGTCTATCCCTTGAAGCATTCAAGGCTAATAAGATTAGACCTACGCAGAAAGGATTGGCTGATAGTCAGGATCCTGGCAAGGATTGTGATGTTATGTTAGGTATTACTTCTCCATTCTCTTGGGAACTAAAGGAATATCTAAAGTATGATATAACAAAGCTTAGAGGATATTGTAAGTTCCTAGAGATTGTATTGGGTAGAGATGGCGAGAGTAATGCTATTTTAGGAATGTATTTTGATGGTGCTACAGGATTCTATGCTCCACTGCCAAAATATGATAATATCTCAGAACTTAATAAAGTATATCAGTTAATTCAAAGGAATCAAGAGAGTACATCTAAGTGATTCTTTTCATTTTTCATAGTATAATTAAAAGCATCTTGCCTATGCAACTTTGTATAGGTATATTTGCAGTCCAATAATTTAATTAAAAAGTAGAAGTTAAAAATGAGTAACATTGTTTTGCCTACAGAACGTAGGAAAGCTACAGACTACAACCCTAGGTTGATAGTTCTTTACGGAAAACCCAAAAATGGGAAAAGTACAGTAATGGCAAGTCTTAATAACAATCTTATCATTGATTTGGAAGATGGTTATCGGGCTTTGGATGTAATGGCAGTGCAGGCTAGAAGTGCCAATGACATTTTTGAGATTAAGAATCTTATTGCACAGAAGAATGAGGAAAATGGAGGTAAGCCATTCTATCGCTTTATCACTATTGATAATGCAACTAGACTTGAAGAAATGTCATTAGTCTATGCTGCTGCTTTATATCGTAAGACACCTATGGGTGCAAATTATGGATATAAGAAAGATAAGATTGGTAATATCCTTAAAGACAAAGCTGGTAATAAGATAGTTGATCCTAAGGCAGATGTACGCCAATTACCTAATGGAGCAGGCTATACATATCTTCGTTCTGCACTTAAGGAGATGATCAATATGTTCAAGCCTTTGTGTGATACTCTCATTCTTGTATGTCATGTTAAGGATAAGCAGATTAAGAAGAATGATGAAGAAACAACAGAAATGGCAGTTGACCTTGCAGGAAAGACAGGTGATATTATTTGTGGTGAAGCAGATGCTATTGGCTATGTTTATCGCAGAGATAATAAGACCCTCATCTCTTTTGTAGGTGGAGATAATGCCATTAGAGGTTCTAGACCATTACATCTTAGAGAAAAAGTATTTCAGGTTGCAGAATCTGATGATAAAGGTAATATCAAGGTAGATATGAGTCAAATTTTCCTTGATACAGCAAATTAAACAAAAAACATTCAATTCATAAATAACAATTTAAAAATTAAAACAATGGAAAAGAGAATTTCATTTGATCAGTTTCAGTCAGTAAAGCGTGTAGCACAGGCTTGTAATCCACTTATGGTAAAACGTGAGAAAATCAAGGCAAAGATTGAAGCCTTCAATAAAGAGTATAATGACTATGATACTCAGATTGCTTCATTGGAGGCAGGTATCAAGCAGGTAGTAGGTTTCCGTGTAGAGGAACTTGTAAAGAAGGTTATTGAACCAGGTGTAGATGCCAATGGTCAGCCTAAGAAGACCACTAAGTATCTTCCTACAGATATTGTTTCCTATGATGAGAATAAGAAGCAGTTCATTGTATCTATTCCAGATAATGATCCAGAGGAGGGAGTAAAGTCCTTTTCGGAAAGTGAGGAAACAGCATCCTCAAGTGAAGAAAATAACATGGAGGCATCAAATATCAACCATGATGTAGAAGAGACTGAAGATGTACCTACTGATGCACCAATCTTTGAGTAATCATAGTATAAACAAACAAATAGTAAATAGTAATAACAAATAATATTTTAAACACAAACAGTTATGATGATTAATAATAGTTACAGTTTCCTTGCTATTGGCAAGACACAGGAGTCAAAAGAAGCTCAGGAGTTCAAGAAGTATGTAGGTGTAGGTTCTTCCTTTGTAGTAGCAGTCAACCCAACAAAGAAAGAACTTGAAGAAATCTATGGACATGAGATTGCTAATGATCCTGAGTATGTTGTTGATACAGATAATGGTAAGGAAGCACGTATTACATTTATTGTAAAGACAGATCCAGATACATGCAATGGTGTGGAGATGATTAACAGAATGATGTTTACCCTGCGTAATGCTCCTGCATATAATCAAGACCAGACTAAAGCACAGGTTATTGATAAGTTTGGTAATGTTACTTGGGCTAATGCAGAAGATGCTAAGGCAGGCAAGCCTCTCTTTACTAAGAATGGAAATCCTGCAAAGATTGCTCCAGACTATCGTATTGCCTGTGTAGGTGAAGCTGACCTCATTGGCTTCTTGAAGCCTTATCTCTGTGTGGGGGATGCCTTCAACTATGTCAATGGTTCTTGGGTATTGAAAGAGAATACAGATGATTTTGTATTTGGTCTTGAACATATCAAGGACTACTTCAAGGGTAACTTCTCTGAGATTAAGGAGGCTATTGCCCTTCAGCCAAACAATAAAGTAAAGCTTCTCTATGGTGTACGTACTACAGATGAAGGTAAGCAGTACCAGGCTATTGCTACACGCAATGGTATGATTCTTCCTAATTATGCAGGTTCTAAGGCTCTTGCACGTTTGGAGAAAGATCTTGCCAATGCTAAGGATAATGGTTCCTATGCTTCAACAGAATTTGCAGTGCAGGAGCTTACAGAGTATAATGTACAGGCAACTAATCTCAATTCTGCACCAGTAGAAACAGGTACTGCATCTGGCAGTGGTGACATGCCTTGGGATTAAACCCTAGAATTAACCCTTTTAAAGTAATAATCTTATGGTAGTAGGTAAAACTTCTTCCAGTATATCAAAAACAGAGATATTCAGTAAATTCAGTGAAACACAGGTATTATGCACTGTGTTTCCTGAGATTACTGAAATCCCATGTGTAATCAATTCTCCTTTAAGAACAGACAACCACCCATCCTTCAGCATCTATATGAGCAACAGCAATCATATCATGTATAAGGACTTTGGGGATAACAATGTTCAAGGAGGATTAGTTGATTTATTGTGTGAGTATTGGAACTGTACTTTTAATCAGGCTTTGAATAAAATCTGTAAGTTAATGATTAAGGATGATAATGTAATTATTAAGCCTAAGCAGATTAAAACCCTCACAAGAAAGGAAGCCAACCAACTTACTAAGTTAGAAGTTAAGGTTAGACCTTGGAGAGAGTATGATTATGAGTACTGGACATCTTATGGCATCTCAAAGCAATGGCTAAAGTATGCAGAGATATATCCTGTCTCCTATAAGATTATTACTAAAAAAGATTCTATAACAGGTAAAGAAAAGAGATATGTTTTTCCTGTTCAAAAATATACTTTCTGTTATGTTGAACGAAAGGAAAATATATTATCTTTAAAAATTTATTCACCGTTTGATTTGAAATATAAATGGTATTCAAAAATGGATGCAAGTACCATATCTTTATGGACAAAAGTTCCTGAGTATGGTGATAAGATAATCATTGCTTCTTCTACTAAGGATGCTCTCTGTATTTCAAGTAATCTGCATATACCAGCAATAGCCCCTCAAGGTGAAGGTTACAACCTAAGTGATACCGCTATTAAGGAGTTAAAAAGACGATACAAAAAAGTGTATATAGGATTTGATGGAGATAAAGCTGGAAAAGAAGATGCAGAAAAATTATCAGTAAGTACTGGCTTCCCAATTATTGCATGTCCTATAATTAATACTCCAATAGTTAATAATCAAAATGTTAGTAACTTAATAGCAAAGGGGTTAAAAAAGCAAAGTCAAGCCAAGGATTGGTCAGATATTTATTTATATTTTGGGAAAGAAAGATTTATTGATGAATTCACAAAAGCTCTAAATTATGCAGGATAGTGAAATATGGAAAAGTATTAATAACTATGATTACTATGAAATTAGTAACTTAGGTAGAGTTCGGAGTTACTATAATGGTAGTCATGGTAAAAGAAAGGAACCTAAAATTTTATCAATAAAGATAGATAGAATAGGCTATAGTTTTATTCATTTAAAAAATTCAGAAGGAAGAAAACCTCTAAGAATACATAGACTTGTAGCAGAGGCTTTTATTCCTAATCCTGGCAATTTACCAGAAGTCAATCATATTGATGAAAATAAGCAAAACAACTGTGTTTCTAACTTAGAATGGTCTACAAGATTACATAATATAAGACATAGTAAAGTTTGGAAATCACTTGAAAGAGCAATAAACCAGTATGATTTAAAGCATAATTTCATAAAAACCTGGGAAAGTATGTCTGAGGCTGCTAGAGCTTATAATGTTACACCCCAATGTATATTTGGTGCAATTAGAGACAGCAGACCTGGCACAGGTTTTATTTGGGAATATGCATAAACAGTTAAAACATTTATTCAATTAACAAAACAAGATTATGGAAAGAGAAATTTTGATCGCAAATACAAAGACTCAGAAGAGAAGTAAGGTAACTACTAGTGCTACAACACTTGGAGAATTGAAGGCAGACTTGCGAGCTGCTGGTATTGATTATAATGGTATGACCTTTACAGAAGGTATCTCTAAGACTCAACTTCTTGATGATGCTACACAGTTACCACAGAATGTAATGTATAAGGGACAGCCAACTAATAACTTGGTTATCCTTCTGACTAACACCAAGAAGAATATAGCTTCTGGTACTATGTCTAGAAAAGAAGTGTATCAGGCTATTAAGGACAATAACCTTCAGGATGCAGTAAAGGAAGAGTTTGGTAGAAACTTCACACAGGTTCCTACCAGTGATTTGTTGGTATTCCTTGCACAGGATGGTAATGCTGAAGTAACAGAGACACTTGATGATAAGCCTGCAGACACAGAGAATAATGATATTATTGCCCCTGAGGTTAAAGAGAAGGAAACTCCTGATACAGAGGACGAGGATATTCCTGACTATGTTGATGATATTATTACTGATACTCGTGTAGATTCTACTGTAAATTCATTGTATGTTCATATTGCCATGTTGGTAGATAATGAAGTTCTCTCCGTTGCAGACCTTGAGGAACTTAATGCAGATATTAAATATCTCACTAAAGTTGCAAAGAAAGAACAGAATACAGTAGAAAAGCTTCCTTTTGAGGAGACACCAAAGAAGGCAGTAAGTACTTCTGATGGTAGTATTACAGATGATGATATTGATGATATGCTCGATGAACTTGGAGTATAATACATAACTGTTTGACATTTAGTTGTGTAAGGGAGTGGAGAATAGTCTCTGCTCCCTTTATTTTTCAATTAAATAAAGTAAAGTTATGAAATATACAGTAAATCAATTATATCAGCACCTCTTTGAAAAACCATTGAGTATCTATGAAATATTCAAAGGATTCTTTGGAGAGGATTTTGTAGATATACAGACTCATCAGGGAAGAGAACTAACATCATTCAAAGAATATTTATGTGCAAAGATATGTGATGAAACCTCTTTTTCAAATGAAGCAATAGAAGAGATATGTAATCAATCTTTTGAAGTTACAGAGGAGCAATTAACTGACTTAGAAAATACTGTTAAAGATAAAAGATTCATTATTTATGTATGGTGGCCACGAGTAACAGTTACTAATGAATATAACAAGTCTGTAAATATTCAAGATCTCTATGCTAAGATAGAAATACAGAATGATGGTACAATTCCTTATGAGTGCAATGGCTTTAGACTTAATAGAGCAACTTATACAAGAGAACAATTCATGAGTGGATACATGCATAGTCACATTAATATAATACCGAAGAATAACTTCACACAATTTCAAATACCATGTTTAGGTAGAGGTCCAATAATAAGTACTATTGGAACATTGAAAAATGATTATGATGAAGCTACTTGGATGTTGTTCTGTCAAGAACTTAGCATGTATGTAACTGTAGAATCAATAGCTGGAGGTCCATACCATAGAATGGAAACTATAGGAAATGTATCTCAGAATCTTATGTATTCAGGTTATACCTTTGGTTATGCAGGTAAAGCTGATTTTCTATCTCAATTTACAAACGATGATTTAAAAAAGTTTATCCAGTATTACCTGAAACATGGTCATCTATCCTTAAGATATATGAATAATGTATTCACTTGGGGAATGCCTTATTATGAGTATATTATTGATATCAGCAATTCCTTCATTGACTTTTATAACAAGTATTGCAGTACAACAGCCAGGAACTTGGATAACTGTTTTAGTAAGGGTATATTAAAGCAAGTTATTGTTGCTGATGGAAAGTTTTATAATGAAGGCGATTATGATAGTTTTAATATTAATAATTTTAGTGAATACCAAAACAAACTGGTATTAACATTCAAAGGTAAGGAAATACGTACTACCATTATTAATAACAAACAAGGCAGTGAAGCAACTCTGACTACAGTTATTAGTAATAATGTAGCTATGTTCATACTGCAAAAAATTCTTAGAACAATTAATTTCAGATATAAAAATGAACACAATAAATACAGAAGAAACCAAGAAGCTACCCCAGCTTGTGAAAGGGTCCTCTATCTATAAACTCATTGTTCCTGAGAATGTAGAAGAGAAGATAAGATATCTTCTCAGAAAGTTCCCTAGCACAGAATGGTCAGGAGTATTGTTTGTAACTCATGAAGGTTCCTTTGAGAATAATGACCTGGTAATTACCTGTAAGGACATCTATCCTATGGATTTAGGTAATGCTACCTTTACAGAGTTTACCATGAATGAGGATGTAGCTGCATATATGTCTGAGAATATAGAGCTATTTGACTGTGATTTGCAATTAATTCATTCACATCATCAGATGTCAACTCAGCCAAGTGGTACAGATTTAAATACCCTGAAAGAAGAAGGTAATGAAAGAAACTGTTTTGTATCTCTCATTGTAAATAATGCAGGAAAGTATTATGCAGCTATCACTAGAAAGATACAGACTAAATCAGAAGTAACAGTTAAGAAGTTAGGTACATCTTATGAGTTCTTTGGTGATGGTTCTAAAGAGGTAGAACATGATAATACAGAGACAACAAAGATCATAGAAAAAGAAGTTATTGAGTACTTTGACCTTGAAGTAGAAAGACATGAAGTACCTAATACTCTTGCTTATCTTGATGATAGGTTTGATGAGATAGCTAAGAAGAAAGCTACTGAAAGAAAGAATAATTGGGATTCATCTAATATAGCACCTACAGGTCATTTCTTTGATTGGATGCACTATAAGCCTGTACCTAAGGAACAAGATCTCTTTGGTGATAACCCTGATAAAGAAACTTCAGTGATTCCTTACCTTAGGGATAATCACATGTTCAATCCATCTATTACTGATGATTGGCAGCCTGACCCAAAGAAAATTCATGCAGCAGTAGTTCACATGATTACATGTAATCTGATTATTAGTCCAGATAAGTTTGACCTCAGACAATGGGTTACAAAGCACATGAAGAATGTTTATATAAGGATATTTGGAGAATCAAGTATCTATGAATGTGAACATAACACATGTGGAGCTTTCAGTGAATGGAGAGACTTCATCATACAGCATACATTGGATTACTTTGACACAACAGATGTTCCTGATTCCATGTGGGATGATGTCAATTTGTTCCAAAGCAGAATAGCACAGGCAATGAGGGATGAAATTATGGAGTTTATAGATGTAAATCCTTATATTGAAGCTTACAATGAAGCTCTTGTTTTAAATATTGTAGAATAATTTATGGATGTAAATATGAATGATATTGATGATATTCTTCAGAATTTAAATGTGGAACTACCACCAGAAAATTCTAATAGTTCTTCTCTGAATTCTACTCCAACAGAAGACCCATATATGTCTCTTTCTGATGAAGAACTTGATGATATTATAGAAGATAATGGTCTCTCTGAGGAATCTGAGGAAGAAGAAACTTATGATGAAAACCGGGGAGAAGGAAATGATATTGATGTAGAAAATGTGACTGTAGATTTTGCTCAAGAAGGAGGAGATATAACAGATGTTTTTTACTCTTTACCAATACCTGAGGAAGAAGAGCCTCAAGAGGAATCAGTAGCTATTACAGAGAATAACACACCTGATAATGCAAAGATTCCTCTTAACTCTCCTACTCTTCTCATTGATGAATCTACTACCAGATTCTCTGGTGCAGAATGGTTTAATGAAATTCAGAAAGCTAGAATCATTGTAGCAGGAATTGGAGGTATTGGAAGTAATGTAGCATTCCAATTAGCAAGAATGATTCCTACAAATCTAACACTCTATGATGATGATAATGTAGAGATGGTAAATATGGCTGGTCAGTTATTTAGTAGTAACGATATTGGAGAAGCTAAAGTAAGTGCTATTGCCAATATGATTTATAACTATACCTCTATGAGGCAGGTATTGGCTATTAAGGATAAGTTTACTTCAGATAAAGAACCTGGAGATATTATGATTTGTGGCTTTGATAATATGAGGGCTAGAAGAACCTTCTTTAATTCATGGTACAATCATATCTCTGATAAATCTGAGGAAGAAAGAAGTAAATGTCTATATCTGGATGGAAGGTTAAGTATAGATACTCTGCAGATATTGTGTATTAGAGGAGATGACCAGTATAATATTGAAAGATATGAGAGAGAATTCTTGTTTGCTGATTATGAAGCTGATGCAACAATATGTTCCATGAAGCAGACTACCTATTTGGCTTGTATGATTGGTTCTTTGATGGTTAATCTTTTTACAAATTTTATAGCCAACAGTCTGAATCCAATCATTCCTTATGATTTACCTTTCTTTACAGAGTATGATGCTCAGAACATGTTATTTAAAACAGAAAGCTAATGAGAGATTTAAGAACTGCACTTTCTTATTGTTTTGAATGTGTTGCTGCTGATACTTATAGCATAAGTCGAAGCATAAGCTTTACAGATAAGTCTTCTTACATGCTAATCCCAGTAACAGGTGATAACATTGAAATCCCAACAATGGCTATGTTTTCTCTTCCTACATTAGAAAACAAGATCCTACAAAAAGAACCTATAGATGCACTGGCAGTAAATCTGAATAATAACGGAGGATACTCAACATTTAAATCTGTAAGTGCAAGTATTAGAGATGCATTTACTGTCTTGTATAAAAATGCTCATTTGAGAAAGCTAGTAACTGTTGGTGACCCAGAGAAAACATATTATGGAACCTATGGAGCTATCTTCGATGAAAACTTCAAGCCTATAGTAATGCTCTCATGGAAATTAGAGAAGATATATAGAGATGATGAACTGTGCTCTTTTAGGTATAAATTTATCAGACCTGTGCTTAGAATTGCTCCAGAAGTATTTATAAAAAAGAGCAATACTGTAGAACGCTTTATTATCAATCAGATTATTCCTACCGCATTATCAATAAATTATCTTAGTTCTCCAATCTTTCATAGAAGTATGGTATATGAAAGCAATAGTGGTAATTGTAAGGCACAAGTATTGATAGAAAAGATTCCTTTTATTATAAAAGAAACAGATGTTCCATCTATCTCTACTACTAATGAAGAGTTACTTGATACAGCTTTGAATTATATAGACGAAATAATAGAATGACAATACAAGAATACTTTGGAGATTGGTGTAAAGTTGTAGATATAGTAGAAGCTGAAAGACTGACTAAAAGATTGGTAAATTCAAAACAAGTTATATGTCCTAAGATAAAAGATATATTCAAAGCCTTTACATTATGTTCTTTACATGATTTGAAGGTAGTTGTCTTAGGGCAAGATCCTTACCCAGATATCAGGAATGGTAAACCTACAGCCACAGGCGTAGCCTTTGGAAACTCTAGTGATACTCTTGAATGTAATTATTCACCATCCTTAGATGTTCTTATGGAGTCAGTTATTGACTTCACTCGTCCACATGGAAATATTATCTTTGACCCCAGTTTGGAGAAGTGGGAAGCTCAGGGAGTGCTGTTATTAAATTCAGCACTCTCCTGTCTGGCAGGTAAAATAGGCTCTCATGCACTTATGTGGAGACCTTTTATCAAATCCTTTCTCACTAATCTCTCTATGTATGATAGTGGTATTATCTATGTGCTGATGGGTTCTGAAGCTCAGAGCTTTGAACCTTACATCAATTCAAAGTATAACCATATTATCAAGATAAAGCATCCATCGTGGTATGCAAGAACACACACCAAAATGCCTTCTGACCTATGGCATCAGATAAATGATATTCTCAAAGGTCATTATGGCTATGGTGTAGAATGGTATAAAGAGTATAATTTTTTAAATAAAGAAGAAAATGAAG
>ERZ1035027.424-NODE-424-length-24544-cov-17.738372_pt1 | contig 24544 bp, 25 predicted proteins | sample MGYA00520604_ERZ1035027 | MGnify/ENA primary metagenome ERZ1035027 (study PRJEB33766, sample SAMN09781743) | gut metagenome | biome: gut microbiome | host: Homo sapiens | place: Madagascar | study: EMG produced TPA metagenomics assembly of the PRJNA485056 data...
TCCAAGCGGAGGGAAAACGGGATCGGTATCCAGTCCGTCACCCGTATTGCGGAGAGAACCGGCGGCACCAGTACCTTTACCCATCAGAACGGCGCCTTCACCGCCAAGGTCATGCTCTGCGGATAAGAGAATATCTGTCCAAAAATTGCATTCCTGCCTTATTGCGTATGTAGTAGCGTGGTAATTCTAAAGCTTTACTTTTAGTTTTAATGGACTAGTAGGGGCGGGGCACGCCCCGCCCGCGACCATATACTATAATGAATATAATGGGTTGGCTTGTAGGGGCGGCATATATGCCGCCCGCCGCAGCCGTCCCGATAATGCGGTATAACGGGTAAACCGCACGGGACGCATATATGCGTCCCCTACAAACCTGCCGGAAAAGGCGAAGTTTTAATTTTAACGGGCTAGTAGGGGCGACCATTGGTCGCCCGCCAACTTACCGCAGCAACGCATTTTCCGGGACAGTTTCCTGCAAGGCAAACGGGCACGGGCGAGCAATGCTCGCCCCTACAAGAGTTTTTCGACAGTCTGAGGGGCTGTTTCACATCCCCCAAAAAGAAAGATCGAAGTTGTAAAGCCTTTTTTGGCTTTACAACTTCGGTCTTTTGCTTTAAGTTAATAGTTGTGAACAAAAAAACTCAAAAGCAAAAACAGCATATCGAAATTTTGGAAAAAAGTCAACAGTTAAAATTTCGGATGCCGACAGAAATAAGAATATCGAAACACAACGCACTCTATCAGGCAAGCATCCAGCTTGAGGGACTGGATTATACGAAGTTGTATAGAGCTTATTCGGGAATCCGAAAATCGCAGATAGAGCCGCGTGTGTTATTTAAAGTACTGGTGTGCGCCTATATGAAGGGCGTATATTCCAGCCGTAAAATAGAGGAGCTGTGCAGGGAGAATCTGGTATTCCGCTGGCTGCTGGAGGATCAGAAAACGCCGGATCACTGCACCATAGCAAGATTCCGAAGCAACAGTAACCTGCAGGAAGCGTTCGAGGATTTATTCTTTCAATATGTAAAGAAGCTGGAGGATAAAGGGTATACCGAGCACTCCGAGGTGTTTGTTGACGGAACCAAAATCGAAAGCAAAGCAAATTGGTATACATTCGTATGGCTAAAGCAGGTAATCAAACAGCTTGAGAAAATCAAGGCACGGTTGAAAGAACTGGTATGTCCGCAAGGAAATCTGACCTCGACTAAGGTTGAGAAAAGACCGGAACAACTCAATACGGAAATCGAGGCGCAGGGCATTGAAGTGAAAAAAGGCCGCGGGCACCATAAGCCGGAAATCGTTCGGGAGCGGGATGAACTGGCTCTCTTGTATCGCCGCTGGATGGAGTATAACAGAAAGAAGGCAATTTGCGGGGAGAATCGCAACAGCTATTCCAAGACAGACACAGATGCCACTTTTATGCATATGAAAGACGACCATATGCGCAATGGCCAGCTAAAACCCGGATATAATGTTCAGTTTGCTGTCAACAGCGGTTTCATAACCGGCATTGGCGTATTCAGCAACAGAACGGACTTCGGCACGCCGATTCCGTTTTTGACCTATTTATGGCATAAGCACGGAAAATCCTATCGCAATGTCGTGGCGGATTCCGGCTATGAAAGTCTTGCCAATTACCGCTGGCTGTTTGAAAATGGCCAGACTGCATTTATTAAGCCCGCCAACTATGAATCAGGGAAAAAGCGTTCTTCAAAGTCACAGGATGGCAGAATGGAAAACATGGGCTATTACGAACCGGATGACTGCTTTATCTGCAAGAACGGCAGACATCTGGATCTCAGTTCTCACTATACCTCCCATGCGAAGGACGGTACAGAGCGCAAAATCTCTGTTTACCGCTGCGAGGACTGCTCCGGCTGCCCTTACCGTGCAGCCTGCTGCAAGGCTAAAGACAGCGAAAAGCGCAAAGAAATTTTTGTCTGCCGGGAATTTCAGAATCTGCGCAAGAATTCGTATCACAACATTACCACCGAGGAAGGAAAGTTGCTGCGCTGTAACCGTTCCATTCAGGCAGAGAGTGCCTTCGGACAGCTAAAGCACAATCGGAATTTCAAGCGTTTCCTTACCGGCGGTAAAGTCAAAGTCCTGGCGGAGCTTCTGTTTTTGGGGCTTTCCCAAAACATTGCTCACCTGCTGGCAAAGTGCAACAGTGGACTGCAAAATCTGCATTTGATTCAGCCTAAAGCATACCTGAATTTCTGATTTTTGAAGAATCGGAAAACAGGCTCCTCTGGAAAACAATCGTTATTCAGAAGGGCCTGTTTGAGTTATCTGTTTTTTGGAAATTAGGGGGTCTATGGCGAGTGTTTTTGTGCTTCTGGAAACATTTAACCGTAAAGGGGCTGCTGCACTTGGAAATTTTCCTTGTGCAACAGCCGCTTCGGAAAATTAAGGGAAGGCAAACGTAGAGCACTCGATCGGGTTGAATGAAATACTAATACAATATACAAGCAAGGGAAATCTTGTGATCGCTTATTTCATAAGGGTTTCCCTGCTTGTTACGCTACAAATACAATATGACCCTATCCTTATACGAATCAAGTAGTGCAAGAAAGAAGAAAATCTATTTATAAAGTTACTGGATTTTTTGTTCATTGGGCTTATCGCGGGATGGGCGGCTCTGGCTGCGGAAAAAACGGTGCCGCAGCGGTCCGAAGGGGTAACGTGAGCGAAAGCGAACGTTAGCAAGCATTGCATGTGTTTATACACACAAGCATATCAGGGACACCCTGAAACCCATTCTCAAAGGAATATCCATCAACAATTTCGAAAATGGTGCAGCTATACTATGGATAATCGATGCATCTATGCAGGACTTTAATAGAGTACTGGATAGAATAAAAAAATAAAATCATCGTATTGCGACGGGGAAAAGACCGCCATTGATATCGGCAAAAACAGAAAATAAATGAATAAGGCTTAGATTTTTTGCCGATAATGTGCTATACTATATTGCAAGGGGGGGATACTATGATCTATATTTCCGTCGAAGATGCGGCAAAAAAATGGAACGTGTCGGAGCGGTCTGTCCGGAATTATTGCGCTATAGGCAAAATTCATGGGACAATTCTTGCCGGAAAGACTTGGAAAATCCCGGAAACAGCGGAAAAGCCAAAACGCAAGAACGCAAAAATAAAAAACGACCTGCTGTCTGTTCTGCGGGAGGAAAAAAGGAAGCAGAGGAAGGGCGGAATCTACCACAAAGTTCAAATCGATTTGACGTACAATTCCAATCATATCGAGGGAAGTCGCCTGACGCATGAGCAGATCCGCTATATTTTTGAGACGAATACAATTGGAATGGAAAATAGTGTGGTGAATGTTGATGACATTATAGAAACCACCAACCACTTTCGATGCATTGATTTTGTTATTGAAAACGCGATGCAGCCGTTATCAGAGACATTCCTCAAACGGCTGCATTTCACATTGAAAAATGGGACAAGTGACTCCAGAAAAGACTGGCTTGCGGTCGGTGAATATAAGCGCGTACCGAACGAAGTTGGCGGGCGTGCCATAGCTGAGCCGGAAGAGGTAGCGTCTCAGATCAAAGCCTTGTTGGCTGCGTATAATGGATCCAAAACGCATTCTCTGGAACAAATTGTGGCATTTCACCATGACTTCGAATGTATTCACCCGTTTCAAGACGGGAATGGGCGTGTAGGGCGGCTGATCCTTTTTAAAGAGTGCCTGAAAAACAATATTGTACCGTTTATTATAGAAGATGATTCAAAACTGTACTATTACCGCGGCCTGCACGAATGGAATCAAGAACATGGGTATCTAATGGATACCTGCCTTGCAGCACAAGATCGGTTCAAAGCGTATTTGGACTATTTCAGGATTCCATATTCCGAGTGAATTCTTCCCGCAGCTCCCGCTTATACTTGTAATACGTATTCCGTGCGATGCCAATCAGCTTGATGCAGTCGGCATCAGTGAGAGTTCCATCGAAATCACGACTGTATTTTTTGATCTGCTCCTTACAGGGGGCAGATTTTTTTATGTTCAATTTTCGCCCCGGCTGCTGGCCGATCTGCTTGCCGTTCAGGCGCGCCGTCAGGATGCCCTCGCGGGTACGCTGGTGCAGGTCGTCCACCTCTTTCTGTGCCTGGGCAAAGGCAAGACGAATCTGCTCCTTGGCAAGGTCGGCGGTGTAGCGGTTCAATGCGTCCATAATGCCGGAAACAAAACGATCCGTTGCGGCGCTGCCGGTCTCCGGCGAGGAGCTGACCTGCCGCTGCAAGGCCTGCTTGTAGGTGTCCGTGTTGATGTGCGGCTCCTTCAAAAAGCAGAGCGTCACACCGCGGTTGTACAGTGTTTCATATAGTGCACAGCCTTCCTCGGCGCTGCGGCTCATGCGGGAAACACTGTCAAACACAATGGTATCCCCGGGCTGTACACAGTGCAGCAGCTTGTCCAGCTCCTGCCGTCCGCGGCAGGCTGTGCCGGTGTAGACCTCTCGGACGATGTGCGCCGCGGGGTAGGCAGCGGCAATGTTGCGCACCTGGCGCTCGATATTTTGCTGCGGCGTGGAAATGCGGCAGTAGCCGTAAACGGGCATGATAGTATCACTCCTGACGTTCGTTTGATTTGATATAGCATTATACAGCGGAACACAGAGCTTTGTCAATGAGTTTTGATACTTTACGAGGCGACCTTACTTTTGGTACAGCCTGCGCAAAAAACCAGGCAAAATACAGTCGAAATAAATATGATATTATGCCATGATGACATAATATCTCTGAAATCATGGAGCTTTAAATGGGGTTCCATGCTGTGATTGTATCTGTTATTAGGTATAGAAAAAAGCAGACCCGGCAAGGTCTGCTTTTTTGTAAATAAAGATGCTGATGTTATTGAGCCGGAACGTAGCTGAGTCTTTCTGTCAGAGAAAGGCGGTGCACACCGTTGCTGTTGGGTTTCAGATCGGTGATGGCATCCAGCGCGGTGCAGATCTCCTCCAGCGTGGCGCGTACATCGCGCACCGTCAAAGGCAACAGGCCGACGGTATCGCTGGCGTGGTTGATCTGGTTGCGGTACTGCTGTACCTTCTGGTAGCCGAGGATCGTCTCGATCAGCCTGCCACGCTGTGACTCATCCAACAGCAGCAGCCCCTCCTGAACGGAGCGGTCCAGATACCGGTTCAGCTCGTCGTCAGTGGCAATGCGGAAGAACGTGGTGTCGTCGGCGTTGGAGGCCGTGCGGTCCAGCCGCAGGTCCGAATCAAAAATCAGGCCCGGCTTGTTGTTCTTCTTGATCTCCGCTGCCATCAGGGCGGTGCGGCAGAAGTGGAAGTGGAACAGCGGATACGACCAGTTTTTGCCCTTGTTCTGCAGCTGGGACGCCAGGAAGTCAACGCCCTTCTGGGTGGGCTGCACAAAGATGTGGCTGCACACAAAGGCGGGCATCTGCTCGCTGAGCAGGGTGAACGCCTGCTGGAACATATCGTGGTTCAGGCACCAGCGCACCAGCGTGGGCAGGGCGCGGGCCTTCTTTTTATCCAGGTTGCGGAACTCCTTTTTAAAGCCCTCGTTCAGCAGGTCGTAAAGCAGGGTGTCCAGCTTGTTGCGGGTGACGTTGGTGTCCTTCAGCACGTCGGTCAGGGCGGCTTTCAGGGCCGAGATGTCGTCCAGCAGGCGGGCCGCATTGCAGAGCAGCAGATCCTCCGAGAATTTCTCGATGCTGTTCAGCAGGGTAGCCGTCTTGGGGGAGTTGACGGCGGAAACGCGCAGGTAGCCGGACAGCCGCCCCGTGCGGCCCGTGGCAAAGAACTCATCCGTGGCGGAGATCAGGTCAAACAGGTCGTACAGCTTGTCACTGTCGCGGACAAGTAAGGGTTTGCCTTCCACCAACTCGGTGTACAGCACATGGGCGGTGACGTCGCGGATGTCGCGCAGGTAGCGGGCCACGGCCACCAGCAGCATGGCGGTGTCACGCATACCGCCGGACAGGTCGATGTAGAGCGTGTCACCGGGTTGAACCTTCTGCACAATATCCTGGATGGCCTTGGCCTGGGCGCCCTCGTTCATGCTGTCGGGCACGGGGATGGAGACAAAGCTGTCCGCCGGGATCCCGGCTGCGGGCAGGACCTGCTGCCGGAAGTAGTCCAGGGTCGTGACAGACGCGCCGCCGTCCGGCGCGGGCACGCTGGCGGCATTGCGGACGCTGGCGCTGCAGAGGGCCAGGACCGTATCGGGGCGGCGCTCCTTCTGCTTTTGCAGCTCATACAGGACCGTCTCGTTGGTTTGCGCGCGGCTGTAGGCACCGTTTTTGATGTCTGGCTTATAGGCACTCATAAAGAACAAAAGGATATTGCTCATGATCTTCTCCTGACGATAAAAGGGTAGAATAACGAAAAAAGCACGCCCGCCGGGCCGGTTTCAGCCGCCGAAGGGCGTGCTTTTTCTATAGGGCGGAGGAAAGGGAAAGTTAAAGGAGGGTGGGAAAATTCCCGCAATGGCGCGGGTAAGATACATCATGCATACAGATATACCATTGTAAAACGATGCAGTTTCAATTCCCGCGGCGCGGGTAAGATATACAACAACCGTTTCCCAAGCGTTGTAGGGGCGAGCATTGCTCGCCCGATGGGTTGCCCGTCAGGTTGTGTTTTACGGTAGGTTGCGGGCGGGGCATGCCCCGCCCCTACAAACTGCCGTAAGGTTTTGCGGTTGCGCACAGCCTTGCAAGGTAACCGCAGCGACATTCCCGCAATGCGGGTAAGATACATCATGGCATAGAATAATAAATGTACGATAGATATCATGTTTCAATTCCCGCAACGCGGGTAAGATACATCTTCCAAAAATAAAAAGCAAACAAATATTCAAAATCGGTTTCAATTCCCGCGGCGCGGGTAAGATACATCAAAGAGGTTATACAAAATGTATAAAGAAACAAGTTTCAATTCCCGCGGCGCGGGTAAGATACATCACTAAGGAGTTTTTATGAATAACATCAACGGGATCCGTTTCAATTCCCGCGGCGCGGGTAAGATACATCAAAGATCAGCCCGATTGGAGCAAACGAGATTGTTATGTTTCAATTCCCGCGGCGCGGGTAAGATACATCCTAATGTCATTGCCGCCACTAACGAAATGCTGAAGGTTTCAATTCCCGCGGCGCGGGTAAGATACATCGTACGAAAATGTCCTCGAAGTACACGGGGGCAACTGTTTCAATTCCCGCGGCGCGGGTAAGATACATCCCCTGCGCGATTGCGGTACGCTTTACGACCTTGGTTTCAATTCCCGCGGCGCGGGTAAGATACATCACCAGCCCATCGGGCACCTGCGTGACTGTCTCGGTTTCAATTCCCGCGGCGCGGGTAAGATACATCAGATTCTAAGGAGGCAACCAATGACTGAGTATGAGTTTCAATTCCCGCGGCGCGGGTAAGATACATCCTCCATGCTTTAATCAGGAAGACTGGGAATCCGATCGTTTCAATTCCCGCGGCGCGGGTAAGATACATCTGCAAAAACAACGGAAACACACGGTGTCAATGCACCTGTCCTTGTGCAAGCCGCCTGTTTTGCTCCTTTATTATAGCACGCACGTCGTTTTTTGTCTACGTTCTGAACAAAATCTGCTGGGCGGCACTTCATTTTTCTGCCGGGGGCCTGCGCGTACCCCCTTCTTTTGCAGGCAAAAACCGGGCCGAAAAACCGAGGCACGCGCAAAGGGGCAGGCCGTATGCTCTCGAAAAGCGTTTTGCAGCAGCCCGAAGCCCTTACTCCTCCCGTCAGGCTCTCTCCCCCACCGCCTGCGGGCGGAGCCCCCTCCCAGAGGGGGCCGAGAGGAAAAAAACGATATTTTTTTATTTTCTTTTTAACTTTCCCCGGCACCGGCCCTATAGCAGGGGTGTAAGCAGAAAGCAAACCCCAACCGAAGGAGGTATACCGCGGTGTTCGTCAACTTTACCAACCATCCCAGCGGCAGCTGGAGCGCGGCACAGCGCCGGGCGGCGCAGGTCTACGGCGAGATCCTCGACCTGCCGTTTCCCGATGTGCCGCCCACGCTTTCCGCCGCTGAGGTGGCCGCCCTGGCCGACGAGTGGGCGGCGCGCATCCTGGTCCTGCGCCCGGCCTGCGTGCTCTGCCAGGGCGAGATGACCCTGACGACCCGGGTGGTGCGGCTGCTGCAAAGCCGCGGCGTGCCCGTGGTGGCCGCCTGCAGTGCCCGCTGCGCCGCCAGCCGCACCGACGCCGACGGCTGCACCCACCGCCAGACGGAGTTCCGCTTCGTCCAATTCCGGGAATATCCCTGACCCGTTAAAATCCACTTTGCAGGAGGTGAAACGCCATGCCCGACTTCTGGGAGGTCTTTACGGATCTGTGCGAGCAGATCCACGACGGCTACAACGATAGCCGCAAGGAGGACTGACACTCCTCCCCCTGTTCTTCCGTCCATCCACCCCATACCTAAGGAGGCTTACCATGTCTTTCTTCGATGACCTTTCCCCGCTGGGGAAGATCCTGTGCGGCGCTGCCCTCGTGGCCGCCGCCCCCGTGGCTGCCGCGGCAGCCATCCCCGTCTGCGCCGCCATCGGCACCGTGGGCGTTGGCCTGGGCGCCAGCTCCGCCGCCGTGGTCACGGCCAGCGTCACCGCCGTCGGTGCGGTGGAGACCGCCGCCGCTACCGTTGGCACCGCCATGGGCGGCGTCGGCGTGGCCGAGGCCGTGAAGGACGTCCGCGAGTGACGCCCCTTGGTCGGCCAGCCTGCCTCCCTCTGCAAAGGGAGGCTTTTTTAATAGAACGGTCACTTTTTTGTATATATACTGGAAAAGTGACAAAACAGTTGGTATAATGTTCGTAAAAACACAGGAAAAGGAGGAAGAATCTGTGATACTTGCACAATATACGATTCGTTCCAAGCAGGAATACATCTTCCGTTCCAACCGGCTGCTGGACATTGTGGGCGGCACCGAGATGATCCGCGATGCGTTCGACTGGGTGTTTGCCGCAGCAGAGCAGGAGGGCGTCACATGCCAGCCTGCGGATGTGCCGTTCAAGCTGCAGGCGGTGCAGGATGCCTTTGCTGCCGGGACGCTTGGCATGGCGGAGTTGTTCCGGGGCGGCGGCAACCTGACGGTGCTTTACCGTGACCGGGACACCTATCTGCGCGTCAACCGCCGGTTCAGCCGCCTTGTGCTGGAAAACGCCCCCGGCATGGTCCCCATGGCCGCCTGCTGTGAGGCGAACGGCCAGAACTACAGCGCTGACTACAGCGCCCTGATGGCCGCGGTGGACGCCGAGAAAAACCGGATGCTGCCGGGCCGCGCCGACTACGCCGCGCCCTTTGCCCTGCGGGACCGCACAACGAACCAGCCCATCGTCTGCCGCGTGCCCTTTGCGGGCGGCCAGCGGGAGCTGACCGCCGAGAGCCGCAAAAAGTGGGAGAAAGGCCAGCGCTCCGACAAGCGGAACGACGGAAACCGCCTGCTGGATGAGATGACCACCGAATGGCAGGAGGAAAGCCTGCTGGCGGTCATCCACGCGGACGGCAACAACATGGGCGTGAAGATTCAGCAAAAGCTGAACGGCAGCATCGACTATGATTTCTGCGTCAGCACGATGCGCGCCTTCACCGCCGAGATCGCCGACGCCTTCACCCGCACAGGCGAGACCTCGCTGCGGGATACGATGGCGTACCTACAGAAAGAAGGATACCCAGGTCTGAAGGAGACCGCCTACCACTACCGCATTGTGGTGGCCGACGGCGATGACTTTACCTTTATCTGCAATGCCCGCTTTGCGTTGGAGTACACGCGCAACTATCTTAAAGCCGTGCATCAGAAGAAGGACTACAGCTCCTGCGCGGGTATCTGCATCTTCCACAGCGGTTACCCGGTGGCCCGCGCCTACACACTGGCGGAGCAGGCCTGCGACAATGCCAAAAAGCCGGTGCACGAGACACATGCCGAGGAGTGCTGGCTGGACTTCCATTACCTGCACAGCGGCATTGACGGCGATCTGGACAACATCCGCAGCTGGCAGAAAACCGACGCCCTGATGGCCCGCCCCTGGCTGGTGGAGGATGGCAATACGGTGTTCACGCTGGAAAAAGCTGAAAAGCTGGTAGAGTATATCCTTAAACACAAGGATCAAGGTACGAACCGCAGCAATCTGAAAAAAATCGCCGCCGCGCTGGAAGAAAGCCGTGGTGCTGCCAAAATGGAACTTGCGCGGGTGCTATACCGCAACCCGGACTTTGCCGGTGCGCTGCGTACATTCAGCCCCAACGAGGATGACCAGCTGAAAGCGCTGTATGACATTACAGAAATTTACGATCTCTGGATCGCCGGAAGGGGGAAATGACCGATGGATGTGATCCGAATCACGCTGCACTCCGACCTGTGCGCCGGAAATGGGGAAAGCCGCGGCAACGCGGTGGATACCGACATTGTGCTGACCGCCGCCGGTCTGCCGCGCATCCCCGCACGGCGGCTTAAGGGCTGCCTGCGCGCTGCTGCCGGGGAGCTGGCCGCCCTTGGCGATGAAGCCGCCGCGTACACGGCGGAGCTGTTCGGCGATAAAGTGGGCCGTCAAGGCTGCCTGTGGGTGGGGGATGCCGCCATGCCGCAGGAGGCTGCGTTCACTGCCTGGTTGAAGCAGAATCCTGCGTGGGCTGACCACAGCCGCGTGGAACAGCTGTATACAGACGTCCGCGGCCAGACACGCCTGAAGGATGGTGTAGCCGATGACGGAAGTCTGCGGTTTACCCGCGTTTTAGGCCAGTATGACCCGCTGGACAAAACCAAAGCGCTTGTGTTTGAAGCGCCGGTGCGGCTGGAAAATGCCTCGCCCGAGGCCGTGCGCCTGCTGGAGCACTGCTGCGCCGCGACCCGTCACATGGGCACCCACCGCAACCGCGGCCTGGGCAATGTGCGGCTTGCGTACATCCCCGGTGCGGACAGGCCCGCCGCACCGCAGGCCCCGGACCTGCCCGCTGCGGACACGGTTACGCTGACCTATCACGTCCGGCTGAAAACACCGCTGACGCTGCCCGGCTGCGGCGAGCAGCTGACTGCCATCCCGGCGCGCAGCGTCATTGGCTGCCTGGCCGGGGCGTATCTGCGGCAGGGAACGGCGGCGGATGCCGCTTTCCGCCAGCTGTTTTTGGATGGCACGGCCCGCTGGAGCCCGCTGACGCCGGTGATCGGCGGGAAAGTTTCCTACCCGGCTCCGCTGGCGCTGGTCTACCTGAAAAACGATGGTGTATATGCTAACCGTTGCGCTGAGACCCCGACCGGCAAGCAAAAGACCTTGTCTGGCGTCTACACTGCGCCTGGCAAAAACGGTTTGCTGGCGGCATCCGTCCCGACGACGACGACCTACCACCACAAGCACCGCGACGCGAACTCCGAGCCGACGCTCTACATGCAGCAGGCCATACAGGCCGGGTTGGTCTACGGCGGCACGGTGACGCTTCCGACGGCGCTGGCCGGGCGGGCCGCTGCGCTGCTGAGCACCGCCCCGCTGCGGTTTGGCCGCAGCAAAACTGCCCAGTACGCCGTGTGTGAGCTGCTGGGCCGCATCACCGCCGCGCCCGTGCAGGAGGCGCAGGTAACGGTCCGCAAAGGCGAGCCATTCTTCGTCCTGCTGGAAACGGACCTGATCCTCGACACCGACGCCCCCACGCCGGAGGCGGCAGCCGCTGCGCTGCTGGGCAGCCTTGGTGTGGCCGCCCACCGCACCGGCAAAGATTACTTACTGTATCACACGATTGGCGGCTATAACGCGATGTGGCAGATGCCCAAGCCGCGCCGCACCGCGGTCTGCGGCGGCAGCGTCTACCGCTTTACCGCCGACGAGGACGCCGCGCTGCCGTCGCACTTTACCCCTGCCGCTGCCGAGCTGGTGCAGGAGGGCTTCGGCTGCTGCCGCGTGCTGAATCAATCGGAGATGGCTGCGCTGACCGTGGAGCGCAAGGCGGCTGTAGATACCTTTGACCCCGCGGCGGACGGCGACTGCGAGCCGCTGCGCCGGGCGCTGATGTTCCAGCAGGCCAAAGAAATTATGCAGGCGACGGCGTGGGATCTGGCCAACAGCGGGACCTGCCGCCTGGACACCGGCGCGCTGGGCCGCCTGCGCCTGATGCTGGCCGAGGCCGACAGTTTGCAGGACCTGCGCAACCGAGTCAAGAGCATCAAGACCAAGAACAAACGGGAAGGCGCCGACACACTGCTGAAAAGCCTGTACGGCACGGACACCACGCCCGCACTGCCTGCCATGCTGGCGGCAGACCCGGAATTTGCGGGCGAGATGGCGCAGTCCTTCCCGCAGCTGCAGCAAAGCATTGCAGACTGCTGGAAACTGCCGCTGGAAAGCACAATCCACCTGCTGTACTACCGCCGCGAGAAGGAGGAAACGGAAAATGCGTGAGAAGCTCAAGCTATATTATCGCTGCCGGTTCACCCAGCTTTCGCCCCTGCGCCTTTCCGGCGGCAAGAATGACCGCACCGACAACGACCTGATGCTGGACAGCCGCGGTCTGCCCATGATCCCGGGCAGCGCGCTGGCCGGTGTGCTGCGCGGCAGACTGACCCGTGAGGAAGCCAATTTGCTGTTCGGCAGGGACACCGTGGGCGATGCCATGACTGAGAGCGCCGTGCTGGTGGGGGATGTCGCCCTGCCCGCCGACGCGAAGGTGCGGTTCACCCACCGCGACGGCGTCGGTCTGGACGAGCACAAGGTCGCCGTCCCCAAGGCAAAATATGACTTTGAGACGGCGGAGTGCAGCGCGCCTTACACCGCTGTAATCGAGTGGAGCGGCTGGTCGGATGATCCCGCGCTGCCGCTACTGGACGACCTGCTGGCCGGGGCCGCTGCCGATGGACTTGCCTTCGGCGGGCGCACGACCCGCGGGTATGGCCGCATGGCGGCGGAGATTCATAAAAAGGTGTTTCACTTCCCGGCTGATCTGGACGCCTGGCTGGCCTTTGACCCCGACACCGCGGACGCTTTTGCCGACGCGGACGCCGTAGCCGGTCGCGAGACGGTCCCGCAGGAAAATGTCTTGTGCGCTGAACTGCGTATGACAGGCAGCTTCATCGTGCGGCGGTACACTTCCGATGTGGCTGTTGATGAGGACAAAAGCGGGCCGGATTACTGCGCACTGGAAAATGGCAATGGCCGCCCGGTGCTGCCTGGCACCGGCTGGGCAGGCGCGTTCCGCCACCACATGCGGGCCATGCTGGATGAGATGGGCGGCACTGCGCAGCAGAAAGCTGACGTGAACGCGCTGTTCGGCTATTCCGATGACGGTGTACTTAAAAAGCGCTCAGCTCTGGCTTTTGATGAAACCGAAATTTCCGGCGGGCAGGCGTACACCCTAACCCGCAACGCGTTGGACCGCTTTACCGCGGGCACAGCCAGCAAGGCGCTGTATACATCCTGCGTGCAGCAAGGCGGGCAGGGAACGCTGACGATCCGGCTGCGCAGGGGCGCACTGGATGTATTCCAGCGGCAGCTGCTCGGCGCAGCACTGCTGGACCTTGACCGCGGCTATCTGACAGTCGGCGGTGAGAACAGCGTGGGCCGCGGGCGTGCCACAATCACAGCCCTGACGCTGAACGGATACCCGTTGCAAAAAGAAGATCTGCTCCACGCTTTGACGGAGGTGGAAAAATGAGCGATAACAAACCATGGGTGAAGGATAGCGGCCATGCGACGGAATCCGAGCTGGCAGCGCTGGTACAAAAATACCCTATAGATGGCTGCTGGGCGGCGTTTTACACGGACCGCTTTGCGGCGGGCCGCACTGCCGACGGTGTCCCATTGTCCACGCCGGAAAACCTGCTGGAACTGCGCGTGTTCGGCGAGGCGGGCGAACTCTGGCTCTGCCGGAGCCGCGTAGGCCAGCCGTTCCGCTGGCGGTTGGCTGTGGACGCGGGAGACTACCTGACCGAAACCCAACTGCTGGACATTGCCGAACAGGATGGCGACAGCATGATGTCCACCAGCGGCGGGCACTACACCCTGCCCGCGGACAAGGACGACGCGCTGCTTCTGCACGAATATCTTGACTACGACCCCGAAAACGGGATGGCCTTTGTGGCCGACACCCGTTGGGTGGGCTTTGCAAAGGGGGAACAATAAATGGCAAACGTCGTAAACCCCTACAGCTTTGTGCCGCTGGGCACCGCGCCCGTCCGCACCTCGCTGGACGCCTGCTATACCGGCCCGCTGCTGACCGGGCGGCTGGACTACACCCTGACCACCGACACGCCGCTGCTCATCCCCGACACAGCCAAGACCGTGCAGGACGAGCAGGTCGAGGATCATAAGCGATACCCGTTTTTCCGCCTGCCGGACGGCACCCCGACCATCCCGGGCAGTGAGCTGCGCGGCGCGATGCGCGGCGTGTACGAGGCTGTGACCAACAGCTGCCTGTCCGTGCTGCTGGACAGCACGGAGGAACCGTTCAGCCAGCGTCTGCCCTCGACGAACGGCTTCAAGGACCACGGCCTGCTGGGCATCGACCCGGAGACGGGAGAGTGGGTGCTGTATGCGGCGGATGTGGTGGACTACCTCAAACTGTCCGAGGGCCGCGACGGCTCCCTCATGCGCAACGGCTGGCTGAACTGGTACGGTCATGAATACCACAGCGGCCAGCACACCCGGCTGCGCCCGGACGGGCCCTCCGGCTGGCTGCAATTCAACCGGCCCATCACGCTGTACAAAAAAAACTACCATGTGCGGCTGCTGGCACCCAAGGCGGGCCGCCCGGTCATCTTCCGCTGGCAGGACGACACACCCTACCGCGCTTTGAGCAATATCCTGAAAAAGTCCGCCGACAACGACCCCCGGAGCGCTGCGCACGGCGACCTGCTGGCGGCGCTGGAAAGGGTACATAACGGCGACCCCGCGCAGGGTGGGCTTGTGCCGGTCTGGTATCTGCTGGCCGACGACAACGGCACGCCGCGCTGCTACCTGAGCGGTGCGTCCATTGGCCGCGTCATGCAGGGCCGCAGCTGGGCCGAGATCATGGGCAATTACGCCCCCTGTGCGGACACCGACGCCCTGTGCCCCGGCTGTGCTCTGTTTGGCACGGTCAAGGGCAAGGGTACGTCCGGGCGCGTGCGGTTTACCGACGCCGAGGCGGAGCAGTACGAAAGCCTTGGCAACAAAACGCTGCCGATTTTGAGCGGCCCCAAGCCAAGTGCGTATGAATTTTATCTTGAAAAGCCGAAATCAACCTATGAAACGAGCATTGGGTTCTGGAATTACGATTTCTGCTCTCTGGAAGAAACCAAATACTCTCCGGACGGAACCAAACGAACGATAAAAAAATTCCGCGTGTACACCCCACAGCCGCGCGGCAGAAAGTTCTACTGGCACAGCGCGCCCCGCACGGAGAACGAGCGTTCCAACCAGAACGCCACGCTCGAAGCCATGAAGGGCACATTCAAGGGCAGCGTCTACTTTGACCGCATCACCCGCGCACAGCTGGAGGAACTGGCCTTTGTGCTGACGCTGGGCGAGAACACGCCCGCCAGCCCCCGCCTGCACAAAATCGGCCACGGCAAGCCGGTGGGCTACGGCAGCTGCAAAATCACCCTGACCGGCGGCGAGCTGCGCACCCTGGCGCAGCAGAACGGCACACTCTGCTACACCACCGAGCCGCTGCCCTTAGATTCCCTGCTGGCCGCCCATGGGCGCATCGACACCGACAGCACGTCCGTAAAGAGCCTTTTGAAGATTGCGGACAAGCGCAGCACCCAGGGCAAGACCGTAGAATATCCGAGTGCCAAAGACAAAAACGGCAACGACAAGATTTTCAACTGGTTCACCCAGAACCGCAAGCACGCAAAGAGCCTTGTTACGCTGCCGCACCCGCTGGACAACAACATTACGCTGGAGCCGAAGCGCGGCCCTGACCCCGCACCACGGCGGGAGGGCTTTGCCGCACCGCCGCGCCGGGAGAGTTACACCTCCACGCCCCAGCACGAGGACGCGCCCTTGTGCGTCGGCAGGGTGTACACCGGCAGAGTGACGGGCATCAAGCCTTACGGCGCGTTTGTCGATTTGGGAAGCCGCCGCAGCGGACTGGTACACATCCGTGAAATCGCAAACCACTTTGTCCAATCCGTTGACGACGAGCTACAAATCGGCCAGACCGTGCGCGTCAGAGTGCTGGACATCAAACAGGAGGGCGGAAAAGAGAAGATTTCGCTTTCCATCAAACAGGCATAAAACCGAATAAAGAAAAAATACCCCTACCGGGAGAACATCCCGGCAGGGGTATTTTTATTGGATTCCCGCAGGTAAGGAGCGGGTAAGATACATCTTACGTACAAAGCAAAAATTTCAAATACATAAAGCAGTTTCAATTCCCGCGGTGCGGGTAAGATGCATCCCGAAGCTGTTGACATCAGCGCACTGTGATGAGTTTCAATTCCCGCATCGCGGGTAAGATACATCCGTCACCGTATGGAACCAGACCGATGAATACCGTTTCAATTCCCGCGGTGCGGGTAAGATACATTGAAAAGTTAAGCCAGAAATCAAAACAGCAATACGTTTCAATTCCCGCAGCGCGGGTAAGATACATCTTTAAGGATGAGTATGTTCTGAAAGCGAAAGATATTTAGTTTCAATTCCCTCAACACAGGTAAGATACATCCCGCCAAACACAGTCGCCGCGCATCGTGCCCTTGTGCAAGCGCCGCCTTTGTTTTTTACAGTATAGCACACATACCCATGCTTGTCTATATTCTGCCCCAAAGACGGCGGCCTTCCCTACAAAAGCAGCCGGAACATGCCAAAGCCCTGGCTGTTGCGGTCCCCCAAGCCGGTCTGGTACAAAAGGCAGAGCGTCTCCGGGTTTCCGTCCAGCAGAAAATCCCCGTCCCAGCCGGTCAGGTAGATGCCCTTGAACTGCGTCACCCGCTTGCGCGGCAGGCGGGTCCCCATCGGGCACAGCGTGACGGACGGGTCCGCCGTGCTGCGGCAGGCGGCCAGCTTGTGGGCCGTGTTGGCAATCAGCTGGGCGGCAAAGGCGTCATCGTCGGGGCGGAGAAAAAGCGTCTTGCCACCGGGCAGGGATTTGTGCAGCGTCAACGGGCTGACCATCCGCACCGGCAGCGGCGCGGCAAACCAATAGTGATCCTCGCTGCGCAGGTCCCGCAGGGGCAGCACGCACCGCCCCAGCCGCAGCGCGCCGGCCCCTGTCAGGCTTTTGCCAAGGGCATACAGCAGGTCCTCCACCGGGCTGCGCACCTCCAACTGCACAAGGCCCGTAAAGGTGATTTCATTGCCCTGCACGCGGTAGCGCCCCTCCAGCGGACCAAAAGTGAACAGGCGGAAGGTCTGCCCGTCCCCGGCAAAGCCCTCGTCGTGCAGCTGGGGATAGCTGCCGCGCCAGGCGGCGTACAGTGCCCCCTGCGTCAGCTGCTGGTAAGCGATGGGCAGGCAGCACCCCGCCCCGGCATCCAAAGTAAGAATCAGGCTGTTCATAGCGGTTCCTTCCGTAAAAATAAAAAAAGACAACCCACAGGCAAATGCCCTGTGGGTTGTCTTTGTGTTGTTTCGATTCCCGCAGGGGCGGGTAAGATACATCCGGTAATTCCGTCGCCCCGGCTTGCATTCTCAATCCGTTTCAATTCCCGCAGTGCGGGTAAGATACATCGGCAAAAACAGCGAAGAATAAGGCTTCCGGATCTGGTACACCTGTGCAAAATGCTTTTCTTGTCTTTTATAGTATAGCACAGATGCCTGTACTTGTCTACATTCTGCCCAAAACACCGTTAATTTTGCTTTGATTTTTCGCTGTTGGTCGGTGCGAAGCCCTCTTTTTTTCACTGATTTTAGGCCGAAATTTTAGGGGCTCGCACCAGATCCGCGTCCGTGCCGGCATAAAATACAAAAACTTACGGATTTTCTTTAACTCTTCCAACTGCAGGCCCTATTGGTATGGTGTAAGCAAAACAACCTACCTGCAAAGGAGATACTGATATGTTCACTTTCCGTAATGTCCGAATCCTCTTTGCGGCCGCTCTGCTGGCCGCCATCTTCTGCCTGGCTGGCTGCAGCACAGCCGCCCAGGCCGTTCCCCAGCCCGCCGAGACCTCCCGCAGTGCGGAGGCCACGCCGGAAACGGCGATCCCGGCGCCCACCTCCACCCCCGCGCCGACGGCTACCCCGGAGCCGACGCCCGCGGCCATCGTCCCCACCAGCGTGACGCTGGACCAGGAGGGCGGCATCCTGAACCGCGGGATGACCTGGACCCTGCGCGCCACCGTCCTGCCGGAGGACGCCGCGGACAAGACCGTCCGCTGGACCTCCTCCGACGAGAGCGTCGCCACCATTGATGACGCGGGCGTCATCACGGCGCTCCACCCCGGCCAGACCACCATCACGGCGGCCTGCGAGGCTGGCGGCGTCTCCACCACCTACACCCTCCTTGTGCAGGAGGTCACCACCTGCAGCTACTGCGGCGGCGCAGGCCACACGGCCAGCGCCTGCCCCAGCAAGGCCGCCGCTGAGCAGACCCAGGCAGCTGCTGTGGCCCAGCAGGCGGCGGAACCGGCGGCCCCTGCCGAGGCTGCACCCCAGCAACCCGAAGCGGCTCAGCCTGCCGAGCAGGCTGCCGCTGACCCCGGCTACGCGGTGGACTGGGCAGGCCGCCGCATCTACTCCCAGGGCGACGCCGATATCCCCGAGGGCGGCGTCGTCCAGCGCCCCGATGGCTCCCGGTACATCAAGGGACCCCTGAACGTCATCTTCGGGTATGATTCCTGCCCGGAGGACACCGACCTCAGCCAACCCGGCAATACGCCGTTTACCGGGGACTGCGTTTTCTGCGGCGACTACGGGCATGATGTCTACCACTGCCCGATCCTCGCGGCCGAGCAGGACCCCAATGCCTTCTGCGGGGACTGAAAAGTCCCCCTAAAAAATCACCACCATCCTCGGCATTCCCTGCACGGTAATCGGCTTCCTCCTGGATGCCGTCGCGTCCGCGTTCTTCTTCGCGGCGACCCTGACCATTACCTTCCCCCATCACGCGGAAGATCCTGCAAAAGGCGTACAACAGCGCCGACGGGACCCCTGACCGCAGCGAGAAGCGGATGCTGCAGGAGCATCCGCTGACCTCCAAGATCCTCCGAGTGCATACGGCACTCTTTTCCGTGGCCGGCGCCTGCATCATGGTGCTCGTCTGGCCCCAGAAACCCCTGGGGCAGACCGCTTTCTGCCGTGTCGTCAACGCGGTAGGCACCATCGCGATCTTTGTGCTCATCGCGGTCGGCTTTATCCTGATCGCCATGGCCTTTGCAGCCCGCAAAAAGGCCTAGCGGAACGCGGGCAACCTCTGAAACATGCCGGGCAATGCCCGGCATGTTTTTTCGTTGAATCCCCTGCCTGAATTTGCTATACTATACACAGGAAATGCCGCCCGCCGCGGCAGGAAAGGACCCGACTTTCTATGAAACGTATCTATATTACAGCGATCCCGCTGGACAGCAACTTTGCCATCACCCCCTACGCAGCCGAGCCGGTCAACTACACCCAGACCACCACACAGCCCACCTGCTACCCCATTACCCCGATCCTGGCCGATACGGCCCACGATGGGGATGAGATCAAGGTCATCGCTGTGCGCCAGGTCAACAGCCCTCACAGTGAGAACCTGGAGGTTTTCCGCCGTGAGCTGGACAGCCTGGGCAGGCCCTACACCCTCATAGACCTGACCACGCCGGAGAACCAACAGCGCGACGGCCTGCTGGCTTTGTTTGAGGCGCTGACCGACGCGATGGAGAGCGACGCCTGCTATTACGCCGACGCGACGTTCGGCACCAAGACGTATCCTCTGGTGCTGTCCTCGGCCCTGCATTATGCCGAGAAGATTCTGGACGACACCGAGGTCTGCGGCATCTACTACCGCGAGCTGACGCGGGAAAGCGGCCAGGTCAGGAACGCGCGCCAATATGACATCAGCACACTGTTCACGCTGGACGGCATCGTTGACATGGCCGCCGACGCCGAGCTGACCGACAAGAAGGCCTTTATCAAGCTGATGCTCCACCCCGACCGGGAGGTGTAAGCCATGGCGGATTACGCAAAAGACAGCGAGAAACAGGCCGCTCTGCGCCGCCAGATCGAGAAGCACCCGATCTGGCAGTACCCGCCGGAGGAGCGTCTGCAGCATAACCGAGAGTGGCAGAGCCTGTATCTGCTCGTGTTTGAGTTTAAGGAGTTCCTGCAGAAGCTGGAAAATCGACTGAACAACGCCGAGTATGATACCGGGCTTTTGAAGCAGGACGAAGATGCCATGCTGGATGCGCGCTATACCCGCCGCAGCAAGCTGCGCAACAAGCTGGACACGCTGACCTTTACCGAAGCGATGCGCAAGGCAGTCGCCCGGTACGACGCAAGCTCCGGCAAGGAGTTTATGGCCTATTTTGATACGATCTATGCCAATGCCATGCACGAAGCCATGAACAGGCAGTCCATGCGCGAGCAGGGCGACATCCGCCTGAACCGCGGGGAGGCACGCCTTTGGAAGCGCCTGTGCGAGCTGTGCGATAAGCAGGGCATTGACCCATCTGAGCTGTCGGACGCCTTCTATGATCGCGCTGCCGATATTCTGGATGTGGATGCGGATGCCTTGAAAGCTATAGGACGCAACGCTACCGCCGCGCGGCGCACGGTCTCCCTGAATGACCCGGGCGGCGACAGAGACGACGGCCCGGGCTTTGATATGGCCGACCCGAACCAGGAGAATATGCAGGAGCATCTGGAGCGCACAACCGAGGCGTTGCGCGCTATTGCCATGTTTGCCAGCAAGGATGTAAAGGAATACCCGCGGCTTTTCTTTACCACCGATGTGCTCGGCCCCCTGTGCACCGACAAGCCGGAGCTGCCGCCGGAGCGGTACTGCGCCCTGCTGGAAAAGCAGGAGGAGCTGCTGTGGGAGCAGATCCTTGTAAAAGGCTACATAAATTACCTGTTTGAGCCGAACAAACCGGAACGCCTGCGGGCACTGCTGGATATAGCGCCGACCCACCCGCTGCAGGACAGCAGCGTGGCCGCTTACCAGCATGTGACCGCGGCAGCCGTGAGCTACCAGCGCCGCCGGTACGCAAAAATATTGCAGGAAATCTCAAAGCAGCTGCAGAAGTAATCCTGTAGGGGCGAACACTGCTCGCCCCTGCCAATTTGCCATGCAAGAGGCTTTTCCGATGCAGAAGTAAAACGAGCAGCAAAGCGTTTTTTCGCTTTGCTGCTCGTTTGTTATTCATCCTCGCTGCAATACAGGATCGCCACACTGACGTCATCCTCTGTGGCCGGGATCATTTTTTCCTTTATAACATGCTGCAAGGCTTCCGTAACGGTCTTTTCATCGTTCTCTGTCAGCCAGTCACACAGGCGCTCCACGGCGTGGGCGGGCTGCTGCTGCTGTCTGTCAAACAGGGTATCGCCGCCGCCGTCGCTGGTCAGCAGCACGGCGTAGGGCTCGTGCAGCTCCCCGCTGCGGATGCGCAGATGCTGCGCGGCGCCAGGTTCGGACAGGAAATACGTTTCGTTGCTGGCATGGCCGTTCTCCGGTGCCGAGAACACCACGGCAGTGTCCTGCCGGATACGGAAGATGTACCCGTCCCCGATATGCCCGCAAAGCCAGCGTCCGTCCGCATGGGCGGCATAAAACAGCAGCGTGCAGTAGCATTCCTCCGGCGGCATGCCCAGCACCTCCAGCGCCGCCTGACCCGCTGCGGCCACCGTGGCGGCGGCTTCCTCCGGCGGCAGGGCGCAGAGCGTATCAAACGTGATCTGCAGGTAATCGGGAATCCACTCCATCAAACGCTGCGCAGCCCTCTCACTGTGGGCACAGCTGCCAGCGCCGTCGCAGAGCACGACCCCCGCCAGGGCGCCCCGCACAAAGCCGGCTGTGCGGTCCTGGCAGGGTGTCCCTGTCAAGGTATGGTGACGCCCACAGGCGTAGGCGGCTGAAACTTTAGCGTTGATAGGATCATCTCCCTGTAAGCAAGCCCCCTGCGCGGGGCAGTTTACTTCATTATACACTAAAATACGGATGCTGCACAACTTTTTTAAGTGTCCAGGGCATCCACCCGCCGCCCCTTGCGGCGGTAATCGGTCTTTTTGCGCATGATGCGCGGGCAGAGCTTGACGCCCTGCCACAGTGCGCGGTTGGCACGCACGGCGGCGCGCTGCGCCTTTTTGGACTGCTTGTCCAGCGGAACAAATGTATTTTTCAAAACCAACCCTTCCCCTCTTTTGGCTCCTTGCGCCGGGCCTCGGTGTCTCTCCACTCTCCGTAGAGCTCCGCCGCCTCGGCGGAGATGTCATTGACCACGAGGTCTGCCAGCCGCTGATACGCCTGACTGCCCCAGTGGAACAAACCGGTATCCAGCCTTCTCTGACTCATCGAGATGATTTTTCCGGTATACCCTTCCAGTGTCATGCTATGGTATAAATTGTAAAACAATCCATCGGTTTGGAGTGGGAAAATGATCTGCATGAGCGTCTTGCGCTCCTCAGAGGGAAATTCTTTTACAGTGTTCTTTTCCATGCTGTCAGCGATGAGGAGGTCGCGGTAAAGAAGCTCTTCAAATGTATTACATTCCATAGTAATTTCTCCTTTCAAAAGTAGAGGGGTCAGGCCCAGGCCAGGTCGCGGAAGGCGGCCTGACAGTAGTAGGACCAGGGGTTGTAGAGGCTGCGGGCCTCCGCCGTGATGTCGTTCGCGGCAAGATCGGCCAGCAGCTCGGCCTCGCGGCTGAACCGCTCCGCACCGATGCGGTTGACCTTGCGGAACAAGGTCTGAAAGTAACTGTCCAGCCCGCTGTCGCCGGGGCCGAAACGAGTGATCAATTCTTCACGAGCTTGCCGCCGGATGCTCCGGATGTAATCATCCAGAGTGAATTCATCTGGGTTTTCATTGAACACGTTGTCGCAGCGTCTCCGGTAGAACTCCTCTGTGTGCTTGAGCGGGAGAAGCCGCTTCATGACGGCCTGGCGCTCCTCAAAAGAATGGGGCGCAGGAGCTTTTTGGGGAAGCTCCTTGTCCAGGTAGGCCTGCATCAGGTCTGCCAGGAAGTCATCCTCGTAGAGCAGCGGCTCACCATCATCTCCCACAGGAAATCCGTACTGCCGTTCTTCCTCGGCACTGCCCTGTGCGCGGTACATGATGGTGAGAGCCAAGACCGTTTTCCAGCCCTGCTCGGGGGTCTGCATACCGAACAGCCATGCGAAGTTGCGCTCCATCGTAGGGAACATATCCTCGGAAGCGGAGAAGTAACGGGATTTATTGTTGATGGTGATCATAGGATTTTCCTCCTTAGTTTTTGTTTGTTTGTCCTTACATCTACCCTATAGGGACGGTGTGCGGGAAAGTTAAAGAGAATCTGAAAATTTTTCAGAAAAATTCTGCAGGTTCCTTTTAATTGTCAATCAGGAACGCATCGGGGTTTTCCTGCTCGTCCAGAATGGGGCAGTGGTAGACGTCGTGCCCGAAGTCACCGCAGAACACACAGTCACCGGTGAACGGGGTGTTTCCGGGCAGGCTGGGGTCTGTGTCCTCCGGGCAGGTGTCATACCCGAAGATCACACACCGGGGTCCCTTGATGTACCGGCTGCCGTCCGGGCGCTGGACAACACCGCCCTCCGGGATGTCGGCATCCCCCTGATAGTAGATGCGGCGGCCTGCCCAGTCGACCTCATAGCCGGGGTCGGCGGGCTGGGCGGCTTCGGCGGCGGGCTGTTCAGCCGCCTGCGCAGCGGCAGCCTGCTCCGCAGACTGAGCCGCGGCCTGCTGCTGGGCGACCACGGCGGCGGCCTGCTGCTCCGCCGTTTTCTTTACGGCGCAGGTATCGGCCGTATGCCCCGTGCCGCCGCAGTAGCTGCACTTGACGACCTCCTGCACAACGAGATTGTAGGTGGTGGACACGCCGCCCGCCGTGCTGGCCGCCGTGATGGTGGTCTGCCCGGGCGCATGGGTCGTAATGACGCCGCTGTCGTCGATGGTGGCGACGCTCTCATCGGCGGAGGTCCATGTGAGGGTCTTATCGGCGGCGTCCTCCGGCAGGACCGTCGCATGCAGCGTCCAGGTCATGCCGTTGTTCAGGATGCCGCCCTCCTGCTCCAGCGTCACGCTGGTGGGCACGACCACAGCGGGCGCCGGCTCCGGCGTGGGGGCCGGGGTGGCCGTGGCTTCCGGCGCGGCGGTCTCGGGGGTGGCTTCCTCGCTGCGGGAGGTCTCGGCAGACCGGGGAATCTCCTGCACGGCATTGCTGCCGCACCCCGCCAGGCTGAACACAACCACCAGCGCAGCCGCCGCAGTGAGGATACGAGTTTTATTTACAGTGATCTTTTTCATGCTTTTTCTCCTTTGTGTTTGGGTTTTGTTTCTTACACAAAGGCTATAGGGTATGCGGCGGGGGAAGTTAAAGGCCAACCAAAACTTTTGGACAAATAAAAAAAGAAAAGCCGCTCGCGGTCTGATATGCTACCCCTAGAGTAGACAGAGTAAAAACAAAAGCTCTGAATACTCTGG
>ERZ1035027.428-NODE-428-length-24398-cov-12.641129_pt1 | contig 24398 bp, 19 predicted proteins | sample MGYA00520604_ERZ1035027 | MGnify/ENA primary metagenome ERZ1035027 (study PRJEB33766, sample SAMN09781743) | gut metagenome | biome: gut microbiome | host: Homo sapiens | place: Madagascar | study: EMG produced TPA metagenomics assembly of the PRJNA485056 data...
GTCTAGTTGTATGAGACAACTTATGGCATGAAACTTATAAAGTAACAGTATGTTTAATTAAAAAGGAAAAATAAGAAACAGACAGAAACAAACAAGAATGAAACGCTAAGGAAAAGGATGATTCCAAGAATCCCTTTTCCTGTAGAGACTAAGAATCGAGGCACAATGCCTCACATACTTTAATCTGGCGTTTCCGTTCTCAGACTTTTATGATATTGAGCTTTTAGCTCTTGTTCTCTTAAATCCGAATACCGCCAATATTCAACTACAATGGGAACAAGCAGACGAAAGGTTCACGCTATTATGGCGTGAGCCGTTCTGTGCTTGCCATTGTAGTCGGTCGCTTGGCGGTAACCGGGATTTTAAGCAAGTCACGAACGGTTCCGCCTTTTTTATATCTATACTTTTGGTATGAATAAGAAAATCATTTTAAGTATTGCATTCGTGTGTTCTTGCCTAGGAATAAAAGCCCAATCCGCTTGGTTTGGAGGCGTTTACACAAATAGCAATTCTGGTATTTCTTCAGCTGTCATGGGCTTAGGTAGCACTCTTATCAACATGGGTATCAACTCGCTTACTGATTCTGATTCGCCTTTGTGTTCCTACGATCCTTACAGTTTTCATTATATGAAGCTTACAGACAATGGTGAAAAAATTGACTTTAAGCAATCAAATCCCTACGGCTTCAAAGCATACGATTTGTTTAACAACATCGAAGCTGGAGTGAAAGTTGGCTGGCAAGGTAGAGAATCATTCGTCGGTTTTTATGGCTATGCAGGATATGGCCAAAACCAATATAAGTTACGTTTTCTTGGTGAAAGAGATTATTCAAAGCATAAGTTCCAAAACCTTAGAGCAGGAGTAGGTATGCGTTTGTCTCCACTCAGATTTCTGATGGACGACTACGATTGGTGTCCTATCATAGAAGTGGGAACTACATACGTTTACAACTTTAGTTATAAAGGTCCGAACGGCAGTGACAAAAAACAAATTAACAACGGTATGAGAACATCTTATTCTGTTGGAGCACAGTTCGCTGATGGTTGCACTCTTGTTGTTGGTTTTGACATGGCACATTACAACATGTTCAACAAGAATTACTCCCCAGACGGTGGGTATTGGTTTCCATACGCCAATTTCAAGAATAAGGACATGAACTTTTATATCCGATTGAATGTTAGAATAACAGAAGATGATTAAAAACCGAAAAGTTATGAAGAAGTTTTATATGATTATGATATTGCTTGCCATCATGATGACAACAATGTTTTCCGCTTGTTCAAAAGACGATGTGGTCTTTTCCCCTGAAGTACCTTTTGACATAGAGATTTCAAACTCAGAATATTGCAATGGAGATTCACTATATGGCAAGATTGTGATTAAGACGGCAGAAATGGTCACAGGTACTCAAATCAAGAAAATTGATTGTCGCCTTGGGAATATCGTCATTGGTACAACAACTGATAAAACCGAATGCCCTTTCGGTGTACGCTTAGAAGACAAACCGTTAGGCTATCACACCTTTAGTGTTATCATCAAATGTGAGTCACCAGATTGTGATGAAACATATTGGCGACATGACTATAAAGATTTAGTAAAAATCGTATCTTCTAAAGATACTAACAAAAAGAATTGATTATGAGAAAAATACATTTTATTTTAGTGTTATTCTCTGTTCTTGCAATCAGCTGCTTTGCAGCAAAAGATCAGAAGAAGACAAAGAAAGAACCTAAGCCTGTGACTTATGTGATTCAACCAGACTCTAACACATACGCTATCCTTGGTAAAACAATGACCGACATATTGTTCTCTCCTAGTAAAGTTACATGCTATGCCGTTAAGGGTAAGGCTCAGGTAGATAAGTCAGATTTAGAGTTGGAGCCTCACTATGTAAGAGATTCTTTGGTTACCAAATTGTCTCCAAGTCAAATTGCCATGTTCCAGTTCTTGGTATTGTCAGACAAGTCGAACTATGCACAAGATTCGGTGAAAGTGCGTAGTCCATACGTGCCTCAACTTGAATTGTGCTTTGAAAAGAAAAAGCAACAAGTACATGTCCTCATATCACAGTCTGATTTCTCTTGGACTATTTGTTATGATGACAAAAAACAAGGTAATTGGAACTATGCAGAGAAGCGACTTGTGGGACGTTTTTGCAAAATGATAAGTAGTAATGTAAAATAAGGTAAGTGATATGAAACAAATGATAAGACTTTTGTCCATTACTTTCTGCATGTGCTTAGTATCAGTTCAGATGCTAGCACAAGAAACAGTAAAGATATACCCAATTGTTTTTTGCAGCACGGCAGATGCCAATATTGGTGTTAGTTGCGCAAATGACCAAAAGCGTTTTACACAGCAACTTGGCATCATAGAAACAGCTCTCGGTCAAGGTTGTGAAGTAGATCAAATGAACTACTACACAGGTAACGAATGCAACAAACCTAATTTGGAAAGAGCCATTTCTGACTTGCATTGTACTTCAAATGATGTTATTTTCTTTTACTATTCTGGACATGGAGCCCATGCAAAAGCTGACGCTGCAGAAGGTTGGCTTCCACAGATGTGTTTAAACTACCAAATCTATGACCAAGATAAGTTTGTACCCGTAACGTGGGTCTGCGAACGTTTGACCACGAAAGGGGCTCGCTTAGTCATCATCCTTACAGACTGCTGTAATAATGACCTAGAAGAAGTTTCTGTCAAAGGCTTAATAGACAAAGTGGAAGATAATGCCACTATTGACAATATCAATATAGCCAATCTGCGTAAATTATTTTTTGAGAGTAGAGGTACTGTCATTGCAACTAGTAGTAAAAGAGGGCAAGTTTCTCTCGGTCCCAAAAGTGGCGGTGTCTTTTCTGTAGCATTTTGGGATGAAATGTATAGAATTGAACAAGGAATTGGAACACCAAATTGGGAATCTTTGATGAATGCAACGGTAAAACGTACACAAGAAGTCGCAAAAAGGTTTGATGGTGCTCAACAAGACCCTGTTTTCAAAGTAAACATCAATGGGTACAACTCTCCTAATCCTAATCCTAATCCTGTGATTATCTCAGTGAACGACAAGGACTTGGGAGAGGCTTTTAAGAGTTTTGTTAGTTCTTCAAGGTCGCAGCGTATGAGCATGGTAGAGAGTATGAAGAGTAGATTGTTCACTAGTGACGCAAAGGTGGAGTTGGTTGGTATGAACCTAACGACAACTGTTGGCTACAAAAATATCGGAGCATATCTTAATGATTTATCTCTCAACAAGAATGTAAAAGGTATCAACATTGTTAGTACAAACAAAAGCAATGGGAAATACAACTATATTGTAATCAGTGAAATAAGATAAATAAGATTATGAGAAAAATTATATTAGCATTTTTCTTGTGCTCTTTAGTATCTATGGTACAAGCACAGGAAATGACAGAGAGCGAGAAAGCCATTCTGGAGCAAAGAATCAGAGAGCAAATTGATGACTTCATCTCATATTTGCCTGAAATTGCAGGAAAAAGTAGCAGACCACAAAAGGAAAAGCAGCTTGCGCTCAAATATATAAATTCTGCATTGGAATTATTTATAGGAAAAGGTTATGCGTACCCTTATATAGACCAAAATGGCAACAATCGCACACACGAAGCTGTAAAAATGCAAACAACATCACGTGGAATAGCCAATCGACCAAAGCTAATGAAACGTTATCTTTCTGGTCTTATAAACTTGCCATACCAGAAGGTAGAGGTTGATAAATGTTCTGCCGTGAGAATAAACAAGCATTTGTATAAAATCAGTGAAGGAAGGTATGCGGCAACAGCTGTATATTTACAAGCTTTCCGAGCATGGAGGGATGGAATAAAAATTATTGATGACAAAGACGCTAAACAAGTAACAGTCTATGTTGACAAGAAAGTCATTGATACCCCTAATGGTTCAAAGACCTATTGGGAAATACAACTAGGAGACATCCGTATCACTTCTGATTGGGGAGAATAGCCTATGAGAACTATAATATATAGCTTCATCCTTCTCTTATTTTCATTCGAGTTGGAGGCACAAACTGTGGTCTTTGCAAACAGCAAAGACCACAGAGACATACTTTTTGCCCAAAGTGTAAAGTCATGCGATGAGTTTATGGCTCGCTTTAATGGCAAGGAGTTTTTTCCAGGTATCACTCCCAAGGTCAAAGATTACAAGCAAAAGAATTTCTTGATGCTCTTTGATAGTCAGTTAGCAGCTAATATAAAGCGAGAAGACTTCTTGAAGAGTGTTTACGAGTTCTACGATTCTGTTGCTATTAATCAAATAAACATAGAATACGAGAGCCCCAAATGGTACGGAGAAGAAAAAGTTTCTTTTCTTTACAAAGGCAAAAGCATCAATCTTGGCATCGTGTTACAGCCAGAGAAAAATGACAAGGACAGATACGGTTGGACTATCATAGGAATCAATGGGCTGGAGAAATTGGGTTATAGAGATTCTTCTAGGCACTTAACTATCAGTCCAGAACAACATGAGGCTGAATTTATGGAGTTGGAAAGCAGTTTTAAGTTAGAGTCAAATTGTTTTTCAGAACTAAGAAACAGCAATTTGTCTCTGGATGCTTTAAGCTATTTCTTTGCTTTGGTAGAAACTAAAACTTTAGTTTTTGACAAGCGAGTAGAGACAATATTCCATTTCTTTGACGTGCCTGGTTATAGCTTTAGCGTAAAATTCCATAACCGTAACAAGGCTAATAATGGTTGGCTCATATCCCATTTTGCAAAAACAGAAGATAAAGACAAACAAAGTTTAATCAATAAACTATTAGGAAGATGAAAAAGGTAATATTATCAATAGTTGTTTGGAGTATGATGGCTATAGGAACCGTCGCTCAATCAAACGTACATTTCAAAAATCACCACTTGATATTCAATGGAGACTTAGCTTTTGGAAGCCCATATACAACTGCTGTCAGCAGCGTAGTCACAGGATTGGCAAACTATTACTTGCTAAATGATGCTTTCTTTGAGAACTCCTTTGCATATAGTACTTATTCTGTAAATACGGATGGAGTAAAGGCAAAGACCATGAATCCTATGGGATTAACTGCTAGGGAATTGCTCAACAATGTACAAGCAGGACTAAAAATCGGCTATCAAACTTATAGTCCCGAGTTTGTCAATGCAGGTATCTATGCTTCTGCCCACTACAAGCTAGACCAATTTCAAGTAGGGGTAGATGATGACCACATGGCTAACCATCGAGCACAAAGAGTTCTTGTTGGTGCTACCGCCTTGCTATCTTTAGGTAGCATGGGACAGGCTTCACGTGTTATCATCGAGGCTGGTTGCCGATATAGTTTAGGACTCGCATACAAATCACCATTGGGAACAGACAAGAAACAACTGAATGATGGTCTCGTTAGCCATTTTGCGATTAAGTTAGCAAGCCGAGGCATGATGCAAAATGTGGGTGTATATGCAGACATCAACCATTTCAATCTTTGGAAGGATTTTCGTCCTAATCAAAAGTTGAACAATATGACTTTCGGTTTGACATGGACAATTACACCTCAACAAGTAGATGAACGATAAATATAATTGAGAATGAGAAAACAGTTTTTATTCGGTGTCTTAGTATTCCTATTATGCTGCTTAACTGGAAAAGCAGCAGGAAACACTCCAGAGCTTACAAAAGCGACCAACATGGTTACCAGCTTGTACAATGGGCTAAAAACTATCTCCGTAGAAAAGCAAGGTGGCAAGGTGTCCCAAATAAAAATGGACTTGCAAGAAAACTATTTTGCAGAGAAAGGTCAAAACGCTCCAAATGAGTTCAAATATCTGGGACGCAAAAATGACTTCAACGTAGATGTATCTGTTCGTCGTTACATTTTGGAGTTTAATGATATGTTCTTGGATGACCAATACAAAGATTGTTCTTTCTATTTTGAAGTTCAATCCAGAAGTAGCGTGTTATTGACAGGACCTCAATTCAGAAAAGATGAGGCACCAGCTAGTTTTGCACAAGTTGTAGTTCGTAAAGGCTATCGTAAGGGCAATACTGTTTTGCGTGTTTTTACAGACACATTACAAATAGACATGGAACGAATGCGTATTTGTGACTGGGCAAATGAAGCCAGTACAAACCACATTGGGGTACATACAAACTCTTTAGTTTCAGTAGAGCAGTTGAGATTGGATGCAGCTGTGGCATACGACAAAAAGAAATATACTGAGGCATATCGAATCTATGAGAGTATCGTCAATCAATATCCAGAAGAAGGCGACCCATATTATCGAATGGCAATTATGCTCTATAAAAAATTGGCTGGCATGGAACTTTCTAAGAAGAAACGCCAAGAGTTAATTATAGAATACTTGGACAAAGCAAAAGCGCATGGTAATTACAACACAAGGTCTTGTGCTGACAATATGCGTTATTGGATAACTTGTTAAAGAAGAAATGGTATGATTAGATTACTTGTAATCATGTTCTTGGTTGTTTGTGGAAATTTACCTTCTTTTTCACAAGACAACCAAGACATTGAAATCACATGGATGAATGCGCCGTCTGAGACAAAAGACAACTTGTTGACACTCAAATGGGGTATAATAGCAAAGTCGCAAATTACCAATGTCGCAATTTCTGTCAATGGCATGTCCCTAAAAGGCATCAATGCAGTATCAAATGATGGATATGATATGGTAAAATCTCAAACTGTCAATCTCAAAGAAGGTGACAACAAAGTAGAAATCGTTGTTTCAACCGAAAGTAACAAAAAAGAATCCTGCAAAATTATCGTTTACAAAGTTTCGGGCGAAGAAGACGAGGACAATGAAGATTTTGACGTAGATGTCGATGTGGTTGTTAGGCAAGCCTATGAGAGCGACTCTGTAGCTCAATACATTCTTGGCAAAATGTATATGGATGGTAGAAACAGCATGAAGAAAGATGCTTTTGAGGGTTCCTTGTGGTTCAAGAAATCAGCAGAAGCTGGATTTCCACCCTCTATGTTTGAATATGCCATATCATTGCTTGATGGAAGAGGAATCATCAAGAGTATCCCTATAGGAATTGAATATATGACTACCGCAGGAGACAACGGATTTGAACCTGCCTTATTAATAATGGGTATGTTTTACGAAGAAGGCAACTTTGTAGAAAAGGACATAGAGAAAGCCAAGCAACTATATCGCAAGTGTTCCTTGCCAGAAGCTAAACGAAGACTTGAAACATTAGAAAGGAGTTAACATGAAAAAAATAATCTTAAGCATATTCGTCTTGGCAAGTTCTCTTACAGTGAGCTTTGCACAAGAGAAAGAGTTTTATACAGGTTGTCTGCCCGAGACAAACGCTGCACGATTGCCCAAGCAAGCAACATTGATGACACGTGATTTTAGTTCATTGCCATCAAGTTACTCGCTGAGACAGTATTGCCCTACCCCTCAATCACAAGGTCAATACGGAACTTGCACAAGTTGGGCAACAACTTATGCGTTTCGTACAATTTTAGATGCAGTGAAAAACAATTGGAATCGTGAGGAGATTATCACTGGTAATGCTTATGCCCCATTGTTCATTTATTCACAAATCAAAAACAGAGATGACATCCAATGTAGTAAAGGTTCGCATATCAGTGATGCCTTATTGAAATTGCGCAACGTGGGTGCTGTAAAGAAAGAGCAGTTTGACGTGATGTGTGCAGACTATGTTCCTGACAATATTATGAGTTTGGCTTCTGCTAACAAGATTGGTGGCTTCACAACATTGGTTGTTTATGGGCAAATGCTTATGGATCCTGTTAAAGTTTCTGTTATCAAGAAAGCAATCTCTCAAAAGCAACCAGTAGTTATTGCTATGCATATATCTCCATCATTTAATACCGCCAAGGATGTTTGGGATGGCAACACTTGGGGAAGAGATGGCTATCATGCTATGTGTGTAGTAGGGTATGATGACAACAAGTACGGAGGAGCATTCTTAATTATGAATAGTTGGGGAAGCAAATGGGGGAATAACGGCTTTATATGGGTAAGGTATACAGATTTTTGCAGAACCGTTGATCAAGCATACACTGGTTATCTTCCTAGTTCACCTTCTCCAATCGACAACAAAAATACTCTTTCTGGTGAACTCGCTATCAAGTTATCAACAGGTGCTGAAATGCAAGGTAAACTGGCAGTCAATGGTGATTATCCACATTACGAAATGAGCGGTTCGTATATATCTGGCACTCGTTATCGTTTGATTATCACCAACAACGAACCTGCATTTGTATATGTAATAGGAGATGACCTATCTTCAAATACAAGTATAGTCTTCCCTCCAAGAGAAGATGTTAGCCCTGCCCTAACTTACAAGCAGTGCCATGTAGCAATTCCTAATGAACAATGGTACATTGAAATGGACAACACCAAAGGCAAAGACTATGTTTGTGTCTTATATTCTAAAAAAGAATTGGACATCAAGAGCATTGTAAAACAAATCAAAAATGGGAATGGCACTTTCTACCAAAAGGTTCAGTCTGCCCTTGGGCAAGATATTGTTCCAAAATCTGACTTGAAATTGACAGATGGAAAAATAACCTTTAACGCCTCATCAAAAGCCTCCGTCGTTCCTATTATTGCTGAAATCAATCATCAATAAATAGTAATAATGAGACATATTATAACATTTGTTTTAATCTTGTATTTTAGTACAAGCAGCATGCAAGCACAAAAAGATTCTATCGAGTTCAAATTACAAGAATGGAACTTCGAGCAAAGAATAAATGAAACAATGGATGACTTTGGCTTTTATTTATGGGAAATTGCTGGAGCTGCTTATCGAAAAACAAACGAGAAAATGCTTGCAAAGAAATATGTAGGGGAAGTTTTGAGACATTTTGCAAAAAATGGAAATGCATTCAGTATTGAAGGTATAGAATATACGCCAATGATAACCTTCGTGGATAAACAGGGTAAAATTGTTAGGCGGTTATCTCCTAGGCGCTTTTGTGCACAAATTATGACAGGACCAAGAATACCTGAAAATTTCATTTGGTGTAAAATGAAAGTGGCTAATTTTACAAAAGAGCATTGCAAACAAATCTCCTCAAATGAATATGTTATAGATGCGCTGGTGGATACAGGTTATGCCAACGACTCTATGAAATCTCACAAATGGGAAGAAGGGAATTTGAAAAAGATAAAGGTTGTTGCAAGACGAGCAATGATAGATACACCAAATGGACCAAAAGAGTATTATGCCCCATATTTCATAGATTTGTATGCTATCATTCCGTAGTACAAGTTCTAACATACTTCAAGTGCTGATGAAGTATAGCTTCAATTGGCAATGAAGTAGTACTTCGATGGCAGACGAAGTACTACTTCATTCAAATTTACACCTCTTGGCATACCACCATCTCTGTACCTTTGTATATGACAATGATTTTATGCAATTGCGTGGTCTTGACAGATGATTTCACAATCTCACTGTCTGCATATCGGTTTACTTGACTGATGGCATCCTGACGAAGTTGTTCTATATGTGTATCTGTATCTTTTGGTTTGGCATACTTTAATTCCACGATATAGCTGTGCTTCATGTCGGCATAGATGTCGAGTAGCGGGCATAGGAAAATGTCCGCATATCCAGCTTGTGTATCTTTTTCTGAGATAGGACGATAGAATTGATTTTTGCAAGTCATGGCAAGTGTGAAACCATGCACAAAATACTCGCCCTTTTGATGGTCACGCTGGGAGGAATATTTGTGTAAACTGTCTGCTATGTACTCGAAGTAAGGTTTCCAATTGCCATGATATGCCAACAGACTTTCCAGTTTTCCCTTTTCGTAATCATCATAGTTCAGGTCGTTCTCTTTATAGGCATCTAAGAGATAAGTGAATATTTGTTCTCTCACAACCTCATTGGGAATGACAAATCTTGTTTTTCCATCCAACTCGCCGTCTATCGTAATCATTCCAAAATAGAATAGTAAGCTCACAAAGTTGTCGGGGGTGCCAATGGCTTCACCAGGGAAACCAGTCTTTAGCTCTCCAGTGACATATCCTTGTTCCACAAGCTTCTGGATAATGGAAGCATCATGTGCGAATTCCTTGTCTTTGCGGATAAGCATACGTAGTTTGTTATAGTCGGTGCGGATGTTGTCCTCGACCATAATTCTTGGCAACTTCCCTTGGTTGTTGATATAATTGTCTATGAAATAGAGCACCATGCAAGAGTTGTACATGGTGGTCTCTCCGTACGCCTCGATGGCGAAGCAATAATTGTCATACCATGGTTTCATGATAGCAATCAGTTCATCGACGGTGTAGGTATGGATGTTGCAGGTTTCGGTGTAATAAGAGAGCATGTCTCGTACCTCTTCCTCGGTAAATCCTGTCATCTCATTGAAAGCATAGCTCAGTGTATAGTTGGTCCCAATGTTAAAACCGCTTGTCAAGTCATCCATGGTGACTGGTGCGACACCTGTTACGAACACTCGTTCTATGGAAGAGTCGGTGCTTGCCTTGATGGTGTCGAAGAAGGTTCGCAAGTACCCTGTACCATGTGTCTCAGAGCGGTAGTCGTCAAGACATTCTGGTTGGGAAAGAATCTTGTTGGTGAAGTGGTCGTACTCATCGATAAACAGATATATCTTTTGACCAGCCTTTTGGCATACATCACAGAGGTAATCCAATTGCTTGGATGCTCCATTCCTTTGATTCATCTCTTCCTTGGTGTTTGCCGGTAAGTATTGCTTGTAAGATTCACAGAAAGAATTGAAGCGAATGTTGCAGTGGTCGTCAAGTCCTTCCTTGTAGTTCTGTAGGCTGGCGTCTATGACGGCAAAGTTAAGTGATATGACGAGATAGCTGTTTCGTTCAGGAGTAGGGTAATCACCAATGTATAGACCACCGAAGAGTTGGTCAAACTTGTCGGCTTGGTTTACATCATAGTAATTTTTGAGCATGGAGAGAGTAAGGCTCTTGCCGAAACGGCGAGGGCGGATATAGAAGAAGAACTTGTTGGCTTGTTCGATGCTCTCTATAAAGTCTGTTTTATCTACATAGTAGCAATCGTCTCTTCTCATGACGGCGAAGTTCATCATGCCGTATGGGATGCGTTTGTGTTTAGGGAGTCTTTCCCTTCTTCTGCGAATTACCATAATATTTCTCCTTATAGTTTTTTGTTATAATTAGACCACAAAGTTAGCATTATTATTTGAATATTGCAAAGTTTTGGACTATAATTTATATTTTCCCTTTATATCTGCCCTGACTCAACTTGTCTTACCACTCTCTCTGTTAATCTATCCACTCCGTTCGGATCATACTTCTTGGTAAGGCTTGCACCGAAAGCCCAGGCGAAGGCCTGATAGAAACCAGCTCTCACTGGACCCAGGAAAGCCTGTATCAGTTGGTAAGAGGAAGAATTGCATTCGCGGTAAACTAACTTGATGCAGAGTTTACCCTGTGCGTATGTCAGTTTTTTCATTCTTGGCGTATATTCTTCCTTGATACCTTTCTCTACCAGTTTCATGTGTGCATCCTTTGCTCTCTTGTTAGGCAGAGTTTCCAGATATTCACCGGTTTCGATGATAATCTTTCTTACCTCTTTAGCAATAGGCAGCACCTTCTTTACATTATATACCAGTCGGTTGTAAGCCATGCGCTGCTTGGCATCCTTGAATACCGGTTCGGGATATACATAGACATTGTTGACCTCCACATATTGTATGCTGTCCTTTCCCTGCAATACCTTGCCGACTTTCACCATCGGCTCGAAGGTAGGACTGTCCATATCCACATCCCTGTTTTCCGGATGGGTCTCATCATCCTGTGCAGCCATTCTCTGAGTCGTACCTAACATCAGGCATATCAAAAAAAGTATTTTGTATTTCATCTTTCTGTCCTCATTTTAGTCTCTAAATTTTTTCTCATTTTAGTCTCTAAATCAATCAGATGGCAAAGTTACACAAATAATTTGTATGCAGATATTTTTTTCGTCTTTTTTATGAAAAAGTGGATTGAAATACTTCAAAATACGGCTCAGATACCCTTAAATACGGATAATGTTACCCTTTTATTGTTAAAATAATAAATTTTAAAGCAATAACTTGTAATAAGTGAGAATTTATTAGTAATTTTGCACCGCTTTTAATCAAATAGCTATACTTACGTTTGTTATTTGTGAAAAATTGTACCGAGTGAGAGAACGGTGGGTTTGTCAGGCGTGCAACATATTTTTAATATATGCAACCGTTTACTCCAACGAGAAAAAAATAATTATTAATAATTTATAAACAACAATTGAAACAAACAAGAATGAGAAGAATTTCCCTATTGCTTGTCTCTCTGATTGTGTTGACTGTCCAAACTGCCTTGGCGCAAACCTTTAGCGTCAAGGGAACGGTTATGTCTGCTGATGACAATGAACCGCTGATTGGTGCAACCATCCTTCAAGAGGGTACAACGAATGGTGTAGTGACCGATGTTGACGGAAACTATACCATCGAGGTGAAGGACGCTTCTAAGGCTACGCTGGTGATTTCATACATCGGTATGGTGACTCAGAAACATCCTGTCAATGCACAGACGAAAACGCTGAACATTACGCTTACTTCTGATTCCAAAGTGATGGATGAAGTCGTGGTTGTGGCGTATGGCGTTCGTAAGAAAGGAACCATTGCGGGTTCCGTGTCTGCTGTGAAAGCTGAAAAAATTGAAAATGTCCCTGCGGCAAGCTTCGACCAGGCTTTGCAGGGACAGAGTACTGGTTTGCAGGTCATCAGCTCTTCTGGTGAACCAAGCAAGGCTGCTACCTTCCAGATCCGTGGTACAAACTCTATCAACTCTGGTAAGTCACCACTTTTTATCCTGGATGGTGTGCCAATTTCCAGTTCTGATTTCAATACTTTGAGTCCTAATGACATCGAAAGTATTTCTGTATTGAAAGATGCTTCTTCTACTTCTATCTATGGTGCACGTGCTGCTAATGGTGTGGTTGTAATCACATCTAAGCGTGGTCTTTCTATGGATAAGGCAAAGGTTACCCTCCGTGCTCAGTATGGTTTCTCACAGTTGGCGCAGACCAACTGGTCTATGATGAATACCGATGAGCGTATCCAGTTTGAGAAAGAAGTAGGACTGGACGCTGGTAAGGATTACAATCTCCTCTCTAAGGTAAATGTCAACTGGCTTGACGAGGTGTTCAATGATGCGGCTCCTTTGCAGAGCTATGAACTTTCCGTGAATCGTGCTACTGACCGTTTGAACTACTATGTTTCTGGTGGTTTCTATGATCAGGATGGTATTGCGCAGAATTCTACCTTCCGCCGTTACAACATCCGTACCAATGCAGATGTGAAGGCGAGCAACTGGTTGAAGATTGGTACCAACACCATGGCAGCTTACGAGGAGGCCCAGCAGGCAGACGATGGTTCTTATACCACCGTTACCCCAATTTCAGCTTGCCGCTTCATGCTTCCATATTGGAATCCATACGCAAAGGATGGCAGTCTTGCTTCTCTTTCAGCCGGCAACTGGGCTGGTACGAGCGAGAACCCTATCGTATATATGGCAAAGAATCCTATCAAGAACAAGAAGTATAAGATTCTCTCTACTATGTATGCAGAGATTTATCCTATTGAGAATCTGACAATCCGCACCCAGTTTGGTGCAGATTTCTCTCACTCTACCGCATTCATGCAGTCTTTCCCAAGTCTCTCTTCTAACAACGGACAGGGTCTTGCGGCTCGCCAGAGCAGCGATATGCTCAATTTGACTGAGACTACAACAGCCAACTATCGTTTCACCTTGAAGGATATCCATTCTTTCAACGTGATGCTGGGTCAGGAGGCTGTCGATTATCATTCAGAGGGATTCAATGTTTATTCCAGAGGACAGAATAATGACTTGCTGACCAATATTTCGTCTGGTACACGTGCCAGCCGCTGGTCTGACTCTTCTTCTGATTATTCTTACTTGTCATTCTTCATGCGTGGCGAGTACAACTATAAGGAACTTTATTATGCAGACTTCTCTCTCCGTACCGATGCTTCTTCCCGATTTGGTAAGGATCATCGCTGGGGTACTTTCTGGTCTGTAGGTTTCATGTGGAATGTGAAGCAGACAGAATGGCTCAAGAAGTATAACTGGCTGAGCAACGCACAGTTGGCAGTCAGCACAGGTACTTCCGGTAACTCAGAGATTCCTAACTATTATCACCTCGCATTGGTGAGCGGTGATGCCAACTATGACGATACAGCAGGTCTCTATCCTTCACAGAGTGGTAATGAGGAATTGGGTTGGGAGTCCACTTGGGCAAGCAACTTTGCTTTGCGTCTTGGTTTCTTCGACCGTATCAACTTCAGTTTTGAGGCTTATTACAAGCGCACTTCCAACATGCTGATGCGTGTGCCAGAGTCTTACACCGTAACAGGTGAGGGTTATCGCTGGAAGAACGTGGGTGTGATGGCTAACAAGGGTATCGAGTTGAGTGCTGACGGTGATGTAATCCGCACCAAGGACTTTACCTGGAATGTAAGCGCCAATGTATCTTACAATCAGAACCGATTGAAGGAACTCTATAATGGTGTAACCGAGTATGTAAACTCAACCACCGGTTTGAAGTATGTAGTAGGTCACTCAGTAAGCGAGTTCTTCCTGAACCGTTATGCCGGTGTGAATCCAGCGAATGGTGAGCAGCTCTGGTATGATAAGGACGGCAACGTAACCAACGAGTTCCGTGAGAGCGACAAGGTGATGACAGGCAAGACCTATGATGCACCTTGGATGGGCGGTTTCGGTACAAGCTTCCGTTGGAAGGGCTTGCAGCTTTCTGCCCAGTTCAGCTGGATTGGTACACGCTACGTCATCAACAACGACCGTTACTTCGAGGAGAGCGGTGTAACCTTCGGTACTGCTTACAACCAGTCAAACCGTCTGTTGTACGACCGTTGGAAGCAGCCTGGCGATATTACCGACATCCCACGTTGGGGCGAGGTAACCCAGCTCGACGACCGCTTCTTGGAGAATGCATCGTTCCTCCGTCTGAAGAATCTCAGTCTGTCCTATTCATTGCCACAGAGTCTGTTGCGCAAGACCAACTTCTTCTCTATGGTCAGAATCTACGGTCAGGCACAGAACCTCTTCACCGTAACCGGTTTCAACGGTCTGGATCCTGAGGTTTCATCCAATATTTACCAGGCACAGTATCCGGCATCACGCCAGTTTACTCTGGGTGTTGAATTGCAATTCTAACCAAGAAAGGAGAAAAAAATGAATATCAAAAATATAAAGACATACATCCTGTCGGGAATCCTAGCCCTCTCGATGTCTTCCTGTCTTGATAAGTATCCTGAGGATTCTATCCGCATGGACGAGGCTATCAACACGGTGGACGACATGGACAAGCTGGTGTACGGTATCTACGACAGTTTCAAGAGCAGCGCCCTCTATTCGGGCAATCTGACTATCCTGCCAGATCTGCAGGCAGACTTCGTGTACTGCGTGAAGGGCTACTCTAATGCCTATGGCGATATCTACCGTTGGAAAGATATCAAGGCTACCAACACCGACATCGAGTCGGTATATGGTGCGCTTTATGGTGTTATCAACAATGCCAACTTCCTGCTCGATAATGTAGATAAGGTAAAGGCAAACACCAACAGTGATCAGGAGCTCGACAAGTTGGAGCAGTATCAGGGCGAGGCTTACTTCGCACGTGCACTGGCTTATTCAGAGTTGATCAAGTGCTTCTGCAAGGCTTATGACAGCGATGAGCAGGCTGCGAAGGAACTCGGCGTTGTACTCACAGAGCACTATTACGGCAATGAGCCACAGAAGAGAGCCAGTCTGAAGGAATCATACGATTTCGTATTGAGAGACCTTGACAAGGCTGCCGAATATCTGAAGGTTGACGAAGACTTCACAGGTACTCTCTATGACGAGATTTACTTCAATGAGTATGCCTGTCATGCCTTGCGTGCGCGCGTATCCTTATATATGCATCGCTGGGATGATGCCATCAAGTATGCTTCTAAGGTTATCGGCAGCAAATATTATACATTGGAGAAGGCGTCTTCCAATACTTATTCCAGTCAGGTGAACGACTATAAGTACATCTGGACTTATGGTGATTCCCGTGAGGCTATCTGGAAGGTTGGTTTTACAGTAAACAGTTATGGTGGTGCCTTGGGTACTATCTTTGATAACTACAACTATGTAACTTATCGTCCTGACTATGTGCCAGAGACTTGGGTTATCAATTCATACGATACCAATGATCTTCGTCCTGCAGCCATCTTCACCACCCGTGTGACAGGTTATGAGCACGGATTGCAGTGGCCTTTGCTGAGCAAGTATTTTGGTGATGCAGAATTCCTGAACAGTAACATCCTGCATGTTCACCAGCCAATGGTGTTCCGTCTCTCGGAGCAGTATCTGATTCGTGCTGAGGCTTATGCCATGAAGGGTGAATATGGCAAGGCTGGTAGGGATATCTCTACCTTGCGTACAGCCCGTTACTCATCATACGGTGGTAACACATCCTTGAGCGAGAGCAATGCCATGAAGATTATTGAGGCAGAGCGTGTGAAGGAACTCTATATGGAAGGTTTCCGCCTGAACGACCTCAAGCGCTGGCACAAGGGATTCGAGCGTAAGGCTTCTGATCAGCCTGCTGCCAACTTCGTACAGAGCAGCTTGAAGGTAGAGAAGGATGATCCACTCTTTGTCTGGCCAATTCCACAGCATGAGCTGGAAGCACCAGGTTCAGAGATAGAGCCTAATGAAAGTAATAAATAACGGATTATTAATAAAGAGACGATCATGAAGAAAATAATGATGAGATGTTTGGCAGCAGTAGCTGTACTCATCGCTCTTGCGAGCTGTTCGCAGGATTTTACTACCTATTCTGGTCCGAGTCATATCATGTTCTCTGATACGCTCTATCAGTATCCAGTACAGGAAAACAACGAAATCTTCAATGTTCCTGTATCGGCTACAGAAAAAGTGGATTACGACCGCACCTTCGGTGTGGAAGTTGTTGACAAAGAGAGCAATGCCATTGAGGGTAAGCATTATCGTGTGCTCAACAATACTGTCACTATCAAGGCAGGTGAGATGGTAGGAAATGTGCAGGTTCAGGGTATCTATGATAATATCGGAAAGACGGACTCCTTAGGTTTCACTTTGAAACTGGTGATTCCTGAGAAGTACTACTGGACTGAACTCTACAAGGACTATACTCACGTGGTGATGCAGAAGGCTTGTCCTTTCGATATCCACAATTTCTCTGGTTGGTGTATGGTTACTTCTACTTTCTACAGTCAGTATCTGAACAACGTAACCAACCGTCTGATCAAGACTGAGGTGGTAGAAGGTGAGGAAAATACGGTACTCCTGAAGGATGTATATTATAAGGGTTACGACCTGAAGTTGAAGTTTAAGACGGGCAACCTTCTGGAGCCAAAGGTAGAGATGGACGACCAGATAGCCGGTGAGACCGGTGAGGCGTTCGGAACTATCTATGGAGATGGCAAGTTGCGCATCAGCCAGCCTTCTCTCTATACCTCTTATTATAATACCTGCCAGAACTATGTATTGCAGTATGTCAACATGAGTGTCAACAAGAAGGACGGATCATTATATGGTAATGTCGGTACTTTCCTCACCATGTTTGAGTGGGTAAGCGATGCTGAGGCAGAGAAACTCAAAGAACAAGGTTATTAAGCCTTTCGGGTGCTTATATAACGCAGATATATTCAAGAAAATAATAACAGAATAACAATATGAAAAAGTTAATTTCAAGATATTGGCTCGTACTTGTGGCGCTGGTTTCAGTGACCTTGTTCACCGCTTGTTCCAGCGACGACGATGCCGTAAATCCTGTATTTCCACAGGTACAGACTATCGCAGGTGCTGCTGGCGATGTGAAAGAGTTTACTTTCGATGCCAACCAGAACTGGAGTCTTTCTTCTAATCAGATCTGGTGTAAGATCTCTAAGGTAGAGGCTCAGAATGAGAATCAGGAAGAGGCGAAGGCTGCTGTAAAGCCTGGTTTCGTGCTCAATGGTGCTGCTGGTAAGCAGACTATCCAGGTAACTATTACTGACGATGATGCCAGCAAGGACTTGAGCGTAGCTCAGTTGAACTTGAAGATGGGCGGTCAGGAAGTGACTATTGCTGAGATTCAGCGTTCGGCTGAGGGATATGAACTCAAAGTTTATGATGAGTTGGGCAACGATATTACTGAGACCGGTATTACTGTAGGCTCCAAGAATGCCGCAGGTCAGCCTATCTACAATAAGTTTACTGTCAAATCGACTTATCGTTTTGCTGTGACCAATACTCCAGCTTGGGTAGAGTTGGAAGGCGGTTTCCTGGTAGGTACACCAAACAAGGAAGTTGCAGGCGGTGCTGCCTTCAAAGAAGGTCAGGGCTTGAATGCGAAGTATGCTATTTCCAAGGAAGCTAACTACACCCTTACTTTTGCTTCAGAGGATGGTAAGGCTGCTGTGACCGTACCTGTTATCTATAATGGTATGACCACTCATACGATGGATATTACTTATCCTACCTCTTCACAGTGGGCAGTATGGAATGTTTCTCTGGATGGCAAGGTATTCACACAGACTGGTACAAGCCTGACTGGTGAGGCTGCCAATGCTTTCACTTTCCACAATTTTGTTCCATTCCAACTCAATACGTTTAATGATGCTTACCAGCTGGTAGTCTTCGAGAACAAGAAGAATGGTTTGTTCGAGGATGAATCTGGCGCCGTGAAATTGCAGGGTGAGAAGGGTGATGTCAAACTTACTGTTGCTCCATTGGCAAGCGGTAGCCGTGAATTACTGGTTTATGCATTGCCTAAGGCTGTATATGAGAGCTTGGAGAATGGTCCCGACGATATGTTAGAGAACGAGTTCACTACTGTAAAGAGTGATTATGACCGCTACTTCCTGATGGACGTTGTACAGAAGGAAGAAAAGAAGGGTGATTCTGAGGTTACTGCTCCTATTGTTACCAGCATGGGTATGAATGTAGATTGTGCCTTGACAACCAATGATGACTTTAAGTCATATGCTGAGGGCATCTTCAGTTATACTGGTAAAGAAGTATTTGAATCAACAGTTTATGGTGGTTATGTAGCCATTTATCCTCAGATTGACGGATGGGATCCTACAGCTGGAGCAGACGTAGTCATTTACGACGGTACAGGAAACCCTGTTGATGTTAAAAACTACGAGGTAGGACAGGACGATAAGGGTATCTATGTTGGCTTGAATGCCGATAAGCTCACTTATCCTATCCTTGCTGGTTTCAACGACATGCAGAGAGTATGCCAGCGAGTAGTCATTATCAATAATATGGGATTTAGAAGCAAGAGAAAGTAATGAACAGAATGAAAATATTTTCAAAGGCGCTCTTGTTGCTCTTGGTCTCTCTCCTGACCTTTGCAGCAACAAGTTGCTCTGATGATGAAACCGAGGGCTGGGACGGCACATACGGATATGTGCAGTTCAAACTCAGCAAGAAGGTTTCTACAAGAGCTACCCGTGCTGCTGCCCTTGACAAACTTGAGAAATTGGATGATGCCAAGAAAATCAAGGTGGTCATGGAGCACAATGGTACGACTGTATCTCAGACTTTGGTGCTCAATTCTTATAATTCAGAGAATGCAGAGTATGGTCTGAGAAGTGAAAAACTGCAACTCGCTTCGGGTACTTACACCGTCATTGGTTTCTATCTCTATGATGCGGTAGAAGAGGAGTTGCTGGCTTCTTCTGCCGGCGAAACATTCACTGTCGTTGGGGGCGGTCTGGAAGTACAGAACCTCATGGTGGAGACTGTGGAGCGCGGTAAGGTGAAGTTCAATCTCGTGAAGGAGTGGGAGAAGACCCGTGCCGGTGGTACTGAGTATCTCTTCTCTAACATCCGTCTCGTTGACGTCAGCGTAACCAACCTCTTTACCCGTGAAACCTATACTTTCCCTGAACTGAAGGTGAAATATAAGGAGTCTAGCGTAGAACATCAGAATCCAGACAATGAGAACGATAAGTATATGGATACAGGTACTGCTTACTGCGATTCTACCGTATGGCTGCCTGCCGGTACTTATCAGGTTACCTCATATACCACCTACGGCAAGACAGGTGCGGTAAAGACCAAGTATGAGACCCAGCCTGTAAAGGGTGAGGCGTTTATCGTAGAGGATAATCAGCTCAATGATAAAGCGCAGGTGCCTATCCTCCTTTCCAAGACCAAGGAGTATATCAAGGACTATGAGGCTTTGAAGGCTATCTGGGAATCTCTCCAGGGTAAGGAGTGGAGCTTCTATGGCGATGCTACCTTCAAGGGAGCTAACTGGAACTTCAACAAGGAACTCGATATGTGGGGCGACCAGCCAGGCGTAACGCTCAACAGCAACGGCCGTGTCATCGGTCTCATCATCGCTGGTTTCGGTGCTAAGGGAATCGTACCTGATGCCATCGGACAGCTGACAGAACTCCAGGTGCTCAACCTCGGTTCTCATGATGAGAAGATTGGTGCCAACATCTTCAACGATTACGATGCAAACAGTCTGACTGCTGCAAAGAAGAGCAGCATGCGTCACGACTATGAGAATAAGTTCCTGAAGTATGACCCACGTGCCAACATGTCGGATATGATTGTAGCAAGCTACAACTCTGATCCTAAGGTGGCACCGAAGAACAGAATCAAGAAGGACAGCCGCATCAACCTGAAGGATGCACAGATCGGTACATTGACCAACAAGATTAAAGGTGTATCTAAGGCCATCTATCGCCTGACTAAGTTGCAGCAGTTCTATATCGGTAACTCTTCTATCACATCCGATGAGGTTTGTGCGAGGTTCTACAATGCTGATGATCCTGTTTATGGTAAGTTTGCGAAGGAGTTTAAGGATGAGGATTGGGACAAGATGGAAAACCTGACCGATATCGAGCTTTACAACTGTCCGAAGATCAGTCGCATTCCAGACTTCTACTATAATCTCCCTAAATTGCAGGCGATGAACCTGGCACGATGCAAGGGTATCTCTGCCAACCAGTTGAGAAACGACTGGACCCGTCTGGCTAACGAGAAGACCGGTAAGACGCTCCAGATTCTCTATATGAGCTACAACAACCTGGAGGAGTTCCCAGAGTCATCTGCCTTGAGCAAGATGGTGAACCTCGGTCTGCTCGACCTGGCTTACAACAACATCAAGAAGTTGCATCCGTTCGGTTCTGAGGTAGCGCTTTCTTCACTCTATCTGAACAACAACCAGATTGAGGAGGTTCCTGCTAATCTCTGTGCCTTTACAGATGATGTGGAGAGTCTGACCTTCGCCCACAACAAACTGAAGAAGATTCCGAATATCTTCGATGCAAGTTCGGTTCGCGAGATGGGTTCTGTAGACTTCTCTTACAACGAGATTACAGGTGTAGATAATAGTCGTACCTACAAGGGTATTAATGCAGCTTCAGTCAGTCTGTCAAACAACAAGATAGAGAAGTTCCCTTCAGAGCTGTTTACAGCCGGTTCGCCAATCACAACCATCGATTTGAGCGGCAACCAGATGCGCACCATCCCTAAGGGTTCCATCAAGGGCAAGAAGGCTTATCTGCTGCAGGTCATCGACCTTCGATTCAACAAGTTGACATCCCTCTCTGATGACTTCCGCTCAACCACATTGCCATACATTACCAATATGGACTTGAGCTACAACTGCTTCACCGAGGTGCCAACCCAGCCATTGAACAGTGCCGTGCTCCGTGCCTTTGCCATCAACCACCAGCGTGATGAGAATACCGACCAGCGTTGCCTGCGTACATGGCCTACAGGAATCACAACCTGTCCGAGCCTGATCCAGTTCCAGATTGGTTCCAACGATATCCGTAAGGTAGAAGAGACACTGACCTCTCACCTTTATATCCTGAATATCGCAGACAACCCTAACATCTCTATCGATGTAACCAGCGTCTGCGCATACATCAAGGCAGGTATGTATAAGCTGTTCTACGACAAGAATCAGGACATCCGCGGTTGCGATGCTTTGGATCTCGAAAATTAAACTATAAGGAAGTAAGATAATATGAAATATATTAAGAAACTTACATGGCTCCTCGTTCTCGGTGCCGGTCTGATGACCGCATCCTGCAGCGACAATGATGATGTGGAAATCCCTGGTGGACTCGCCATCGACAAGGAGCAGATAGAAATAGGAGTTGAGGGCGGAAACGAACAGCTCGCCATTGCTGCCTCTCAGAACTGGGTGGCTAACGTGGATGAGCCTTGGCTGATGCTCACTCCTGCCAATGGCGTGGGTTCTACTACTGCAACTGTGGTAGTTGACTCTACTCTGATGAGCGGACGCCGTACTACCGATATCGTCTTTATCGGCGATAACGGTCAGCGCCGCACCGTTTCCGTAAAACAGTTTGGTTATGGTAAGCAGATTGACATCAAGGAACCAACTGTAGAAATCGAAAATTCAGAATCATACGATAAGCGTGCTTTCGAGAGTTTGATTTCTGCCAATGTGGAATGCAAAATCGGTAAGATAGAGTATTCTTTCGAAGGTGACATGACTGATGCCGAGAAGGCAGAGAATGAGAAAGAACGTGAAGGCTGGCTCCTGAATAGCAAGGATGAGGATAAACTGACCGGTACCAATCTGGGTATCGTGCTCGACCGCAAGGCGCGTCCTCGCAGCGTGAACTTCAAGTTCCGCTGGGCAATGAACGTGGTTCCTGCTGTTCGTGTGGCTAAGGTTCATCTCGTGCCAGTTAAGGCTGAAGACAAGCTGGTAGATGCAGATGGCAAACCTACAGATGATGTCATCCTGACCGTTCGTCAGAAGGCAGCACCAAAGATTGAGGACAACCGTGCCGGTGACTCTCTCTCTGTCATCATGATCAACCAGAAACTGGGTAGCATTGCTACCTTCGATTCCAGCGATAACATGCGCAACTGGAGCGGCGTAACGCTCTGGGAAGCTACTGATGCTTTCGTGAAGGATCATCCTGAGGCTTTAGGACGTGTACGTTCTGTCAAGTTCAGCATGTTCAACCTCAAGAGTGGCGAAACTCTTCCTAAGGAAGTGGGCAACCTCAAGTTCCTGGAGTCATTCTCTGTTGCTGCCAACGAGAACAACCAGATTCGTGAGGTGAAGCTCGGTGAAGAAATCTGCTCGCTGAAGTATCTGAAGAATCTTACCGTTCAGGCTTACGGTCTGACTCAGTTGCCTGCTAACTTTGCTAAACTGGGTAGCAGCCTTGAAACGCTCAATCTGGTAAGTAACAACTTCAACAAGTTGTCGGATGTTACCAATATCGTCAATGAGAAAAACTTCCCTAAGTTGCGTAACCTCATTCTCTATGCACAGCGCCGTACGGATGTTGTCATCAACATCGCTTCGCTGGGCGAAATGAATGCATCAGGCGTCTATGTTTATAATAACTATCCTATCGGACTGTATGGTAAGGTAAATGCCGGAACCGCAGACCGTCAGGCGCTTCTCAAGCTCCTGACATGGGATAAGTTGAATACACTGGAGTTGTCTTACTGCTTCCTGGAGGGTGAACTTCCTACCGATGATGAGATGACTGAAGTATTGGAGGCTGCCGGCAAGGCTACCCGATACAGCAAGTCTGACTTCTCTACCAACAAGGAAGATTATCTCGACAAGCTGGTAGGCGATACCTGCAAGTGGTTGCTCTCAGGCTGGGATAATCCTGTAACCTGCAAACACAAGGATGGTTCTGTAGTTAGTGAGGATGTTTATCCTCTCCAGGTGCCACGCGTATTGCCAAACTGCCGTCAGTTGTCACTCAACCTGAACTTCTTTACAGGAAAGGTGCCAAACTGGATTCTCTTCCATCCGCACCTGGTAGAATGGAATGCACCAACGATGGTGTTCAACCAGCAGCCTAAGGGTAAGAATAGCGATGGCGCTGCCGTTGGTTTCTCTAATATGACAGAAGACAGCTACAGCTACGACTACTATTACGGAACCAGCGACCCAGGCAACAAGTGGGAGGTTCCGGGTGTAGCTTATCCGCTCTACTACCGCAAATACGTGGCAGCAGGCGATATTGATGAAGCTGCGCTGATGGCTAAGTACAGGAGAACTAAGAAAAAGTAAGATAAACATAAAAACAATATAGAAGCAAACAATGAAGAAAAAGTTTTTCTATATAGCAATGGTCGCATTGGCATTGACGGGCTGTTCTGACAGCCTGTCAACCATCGGCTCTTCTGACGGCAATTCAGAAATCACCATCCCTGCAGATGCTGAGGCGGGTGAACTGCTGATTAAGTTCAGTCCGGAAATGAGCGATATCCTCGACCAGGCACAACTGAGCAAGACTCGCTCCGGAAAGGCTACCCGTTCGGGTATTCCTTCTACCGACGAGGTGCTCGACATCCTGGGAA
>ERZ1035027.430-NODE-430-length-24322-cov-9.789220_pt1 | contig 24322 bp, 41 predicted proteins | sample MGYA00520604_ERZ1035027 | MGnify/ENA primary metagenome ERZ1035027 (study PRJEB33766, sample SAMN09781743) | gut metagenome | biome: gut microbiome | host: Homo sapiens | place: Madagascar | study: EMG produced TPA metagenomics assembly of the PRJNA485056 data set...
TTATTTCATCAATAGCATCGGATACTGCCTGATCCTGATCGTTTTCACTTAAACCGTTAGATGTCATGGCTATACGGGCTAGGTATCCGGAGGTACAATACCCATGAGACTCATCATACTCATACCAATTGTCGAAGTCAGTAATAGGATTGTAAGGATTGTCTACAGTAGTTAGCATACAACGCATTAGTCTATCAACCCCTTACTAACTAAGCCGCAATTACGCGTTGAATAGTACTTGTAGAGACACCAAGCTGATCAGCTACCTCAGACAGAGTGTAACCATTAGCCACAAGAGCTTTAGCTTTTGTCTGTTTACCAGGCGACATACCTTGGTACGACCTAGGCATTGCCAATTGCTTTAGAACATCTAGATCTGAGTTAGCTATGATTTGCTCTAGCTTATTGGATGAGATAGCTCCAGCTTGGATCGCCTCCCATTCTCGATCAGTTATCTTTATGTTTTGTTTGTTAGCACCAACAGATACTCTAGCCTGAGTAAGTGCTCTACCTTTAAGCTTCTTGATTTGATCTTTATCCATATTCGGATTGGCATCCATTACAGATTTAACCTTAGCATTAGCTACTAATTGAGCTTTGCGTTCTAATGGTCGATTCTTCTGAGCCTCATTCAACTTATAATTAAGGGACTCGACTTCTTTAGAATATAAAATTCGAGCCTCTTTATTTTGGCGGGGTCTAGAAATATCGCGCGATTCTTTTCTAGCCTGGTTAGCTAAAGATTTTAATTTATTTGCATGCTCAGCATATACCGATTCAATAACAGAACCAGATGAAAGAGAATATGCATCTTTAGCCTCTGCCATTTTTGTTGTTTTTTGTAGGCGTTTTACTTCTTTATCATTCTTAAAATATGTTTCGCCAGTCTCTCGAAATATCTTCTCACCATTATTATAGCGACGAAGCTCATCCGGAGTCATTATATTTTTGTTAGTAATTTCCTTACGAACTGGAACTCGAGCATCACCACTAGCTCTAGAAATAAGAGTAGATGCTCCAGCATTAGCACGACCTTGATACTTGGTTTTCAAATATGCAATGTTGTTATCTTCAAATGATTGCTTGTAATTTAGATTATGCTTTTCGGCATCAATAACAACCATCGAATGTCTAACTGCTGCTGCAAGTTCTTCTGGTTTAGCACCACCAATAGTCATGTCTGTAATAAGATTTGAAACATCACCCATCGCTCGCTGCTTATTAAAACCTGAGCCCTTAGAACCAGTCTTAATCATTCCAGGATATGCAGGATAGGAAACCTTAGGATCAAAATCCTTAAGTCCTTTCAAACGCTTTGACGTTTTAAGTTTAACGCCTTTTGTGGGAATAACCAATACTGTATCGCCGTCAAAATCCGCTCCAGATAACCGTTCCGCTACAGTGGGATGAATGCCAATCGCATCAGGAGCATTCTTAATAAGACTATTAGCGGTCTTCTGCTTATTATTGACCGTCAAAGTAGGGATCTCAAAAGTTCCGCCATGAGGATATCGAATCAAGGCAACTTGCTCGCCATCGCGAAATGTAGGGGCATAGACCTCAGTTGGCTTCATATCAGGTAATGGTAAAATAACCTTTGACGCCTGACGTGGAAGACCAGCAGCTTTAAGATGAACAGATGCAGAATCACATCCATCCGCAAATTTATCAAGAAGTGCTTTCTTAACTACAGGATTTGTCAACCCCATAATCTCATCAAACTCTTCTTGCTTGAGATCGTAAGCTAACTTTAGCTGTTTTTTAGCCAACATAGGAGACTGCTTGGATAACATCTGAGAAGATAAGGATTTGGACCATGTGCTCCAGTCGCCTTCTTCATTAACAATATTCAAAGCAGACTGATGTCGCTTACCATCTTTGCCGATATAATCTCGTTGTGGACGAATATTCGCTCCAAACGGATTATCAGGATCGTCTTTCATTTCCTTAAATACTTTTTCTTTAGGTGTACCCTTAGTTTTATTAGTATTGAACAAAATATCAACACCTTCAGGCATGTTATCGCTATACATAGCCATACCCTTCAAATAATGAGTACCGTCAACAGCCACTCGAACTTGAGCATATCTTGAATTGCCTAAAGAAATATCATCAACACCTCTACGAATCTCAATTACGCCGTCTTTGTCGATACCACCATCTTCTCGATATACAATCTTGATTCGATCCGAGGATATACTAACAGGCGGCTTGACTCCAGAAAATGACGATCCTTTGTCTTCAGAATGATAACCAGGAAACTCTATCGTGTCTCGATTCTTGTAAACTTCAGAATATTCGGCATCAGGAGAAGCTAGAACTTTAATACTTGTCTTTTTACCAGTTCCGAGTTGATTGGTTTGAATATAATAGATATTGTAACCTTTATCTTTAAGCATCTCAATCGAGTTGTCTAAAGACGTACGGCTAATTCCCATCTGATTCTCAACGCCGCCACCGATATCAATATATTTTTTATCAGCCACTGCTTTCTCAAGAACTTCAGCCGTTTTAGTAGCTTTTGTAGCGCGTTCTTTTATAGCTGGATCTAACAAATTACGAACAGTAGACTCTGGAATCCCCATTTTTTTACCAATAGCGACATTAGAATATCCTTTGTCTTTCAAACGAAGAGCCTCAGAAGCATCGGCAGCACGTTTAGCATTCTTAGCGTTCGATTTCTTAGCTCTATATTGCTTGATTGTCAAACCAAAATAATCAGCAACTTCTTTCTCGCTGAGACCTTCTTTATGAAGTTGATCTGCCATGCCAAGAAAATCAGCTTCTCCTTGATAAGGATTATCTCCAGACCCCCAAGGATATCGACCAGAATGGCGTTTAGTTCCATAGTGGTACAATTCTTCTTCCATTATAGTTCCTCTGCTCTAAGTTCTTGGATTATATGATCAAAACTAATAATTTTATCCATAATATGGAACACGTCATCAGCTTCTGGTCGATGAATCATACATTCATTAGACTGATAGATTCGCAATTCCATCTGAATATCATTAGGCTTTACATCGTACTCTAAACAAAATAAAGCTGCGTAAATCTCAAGTTGAACCATCGACACTGGAGTGGTACCAGTCTTAAGATCATGAATCCTAAGAAGATTCTTTCTAAAAGATATAGCATCAGCAGTACCAAAAGCCGTTGGGGAATAATACAGAATTTGCTCTGGCTTCATACGATAACCAATAGCATCGTTAACGTACATACTTAAGGTTTGACCGTTATCCGGCATCTTTATTCCTAAAGAAATATGTTCACAAGCAAGCTCATGAAGTCTACTCCCCCTATTAGCAGCCATCAAATTATTGTAAGTAGCTATCAGTTTATCTTCGTCATAGTTTACCCAACTATGTTTGCTAGCGCTTAAAAAAGCGTGTTGTCCCTCAAGGCCTGAATGTTTGTTGAAGTTCATTCAAAACGTCCTCTCTATTTTCAGGATAAACAAATGCTGCATAAGACATCTCATCTAAAACGTCAACATAGTAGTTTTGATTAGGTCGATGCGAAGAATCCTTAGAGCGTTTACACTCTAGCATAGCCCATTGGTCTCTATACAAAACCAATAAATCTGGAATACCTTGAATATAGTTTGGATCGTTCTTCAAAACCATACATCCAGGGAATAAAACCTTTATGTCTTTAATGAGTTTTGATTGAAAATCACTTTCTTTAGCCATAAAGAGCCCTTTCTGTGAAAATATAAGAAGGAATAGAGCATCATGAGTTTAGCAGAATAACCGGAGAACTACCATAAACTTAGAAAGGAGATGATTTAGGAGACTTTTATCTTACGAAGGACAAAAAGATAAAAGGAATGTGTGTGATACTCTATCCCTTCTATTATAGGGCATGTTATTCTTGCGAGTAAGCATTACCCATAAAAATACGCTCATTAAACTTTTTCTTATTCTTCAACGACCTAAAAATTGCATTGTCTATTGAACTATTCGATCTTAAACGATAATAGTACAAGTCAGAATATGGAGTATTGAGTCTGTCTATTCGACCAGAAGCTTGTTCCATGATCTTGTATGAATAGTTCAAAGAGTAAAATATGATTGTATCGGTCTTGATACAATTCCATCCTTCTGCTCCAGCAGTATACTGAACCAAATATACCCATGAGTCAGTATCCGGTATAGACTCATGTTTGTGCCCATTCCATTCTGCCATTTCAATATGATCATCATGACAAAGTTCTCTAAGAGCTTCCAATTCATAGTTGAAATTGTAAAATATAATGACTCTAGGATTCTTAGTTATAAGCTCTCGAACTTTATCAAGTCTGGAAATATCGCTATTTACAGCTCTTCTCATCAAGTAGCAGGCTTGAGCAACATCTTGAATAGGCTTGTTTTCATATGGATCCCATCTATCCTTAGAAATTCTTTCTAATAATTCTTTATCGAACTCTACCAAAATATCACTAACATGCCGAGTAGTCTTTTTAACGAATGGCATATCTACAGTAATGTGATCTCTGATCTTCTCAAGTCTTCGACATTCAACATAACGATCGATCTTTGGATATTTTGTAAATCTGTTATAGACTGCATGTCGTTTAAGAAACTCTGTTCGATTCTTATAATAACCATTGGCTACAAAGACTGGAATATAATCGGACCAAGTATCCCCTGGAGTAGCAGACAACAATATCCAATTGTTAGACTTTGCTATCTTAATAAAAGCCTTAACCCAAGTTCCCGATCCAACCAATCGTTGCTCATCAAAAATAAAGAAAGCATCTTTAACTTCTTTATACTTAGTAATATTATTCCAACTATCGACAGTTACTTGAACGCCACACCAAGTTAATTCTCGTTTTGTAGATATTCCAAACTGCGCGCACTCTTGTTCCCATTCATGGTTGTCTCGTTTTTTTGCTGTAGTGATAATATAAAGATCTTTTGGGTCTTTCATTTCACCAAGTTCGAGACCATCACTCATAAAGCCTTTGCATTCTTTGCAAAAATAATAGGCGATAGCAGTTCGGGACTTACCCGAGCCGACTCCACCACAAAGGATGAAGCCAGACTCGAGCTCGTCAATTGCTTTCTTCTGATGAGGATATAAACTAACCTTCATAATCTTCACTAGAAGGAATGTCAGCATACTTGTCAGCATAACAATCTTCATCGATTGTCACATACATGAACTTAACATATGCCTTAATACCCTTCATTCCGTTAACTTCCCAATGATACGGACGAATGGCTAGATCGACATTTAGAATATCAGCCCAATCCAGATTATCGATAGTACGCTCATTAAGACGAGTCTTACGATTAGAAGTAACCTGATAAATACTTGGAGGGAAATTATCGAATCGGACAGATACCTTCATATGTGCCTGAGGAACATCACCCTCTTCTCGAGGTTCACGCCACTTAATATTCCAACCCTGTGCTTCAAGCTCACGAGCTTGCTGTTCCGGAATTTCTACACAGAAATTGCGATCGCCAGCACGATTGTAAGGACCTTCCTTACCTGAAAAGTTACGGAAGAAAATACGAGTGTCATTAATTTCTACGATTTCGTTATTCATTGTTAATCTCCTTAAAATATAAGTTTACTCTTCACCATTAATTACTGCACAAGTCCCGTTCTCAGGGCAATGTTTACATTGCGATAAGTCGGGGCTATATACTTCAGGCTGAACGCACCATGGCGGTGTATCCAAAATAGGAGCGTCGGAACAGAACCATTCAAAATCTCCATACTGCGAGATATCATCGACAGCGTCGTTGACCAACGACTCGAAATAGCCAAGATCGATATCGTCTTCTTTTCCACATACCTTAACTGTCTCAGCCTCAAGCCAACGATATCCTTTGGATCCTGTGACTGCATAGTATTTACCTTCTTTCTCTCTAACAAGGTTTCCTCCACCGAAACCAGATTTAATAGGACAGAAAGAACCAACTTTTCCTACAAATTCATAAGAATGCCCATTCTTAACATAACCAACAAGTTCGGCATACCTGTCAGCCAAATATGATTCGTCTCCAGTCTTCTTTCGTTCACGCTCAATCTTCTTAAGCTCTTTCTCATACTCAGAAACATCAGGAAGAGATTCGTTCATGTCTAAATATATAGAAGTACTTACAGACTTAGTAGTACATTTATCTTCAAACTTGATTGGTTCTTTTGAAAATAAAGTCTTGAACACGTATGGTTCTGCAAATTGTGCACCTGTAGCTGTCCACTCTCCACAATGCTCGCCAAAACATGAATGAGCAATATAAACGGCATCATTTACAATACACATGCGATCGTATGTCGCCTCATGCTCGAAATTATAGCCATACTTCTTACCAAACTCAGTAACAAAATCAATCATCTCCTGAGTTGCATTAGCGAGTTTGATAGAGTCTGTCTTAATATGAACAACAGTCCAGCCGCGTTCTTTGCAAGCATTCTTCAAATCGATCATGAATAAGGCGCCACGTTTCGCCACAATATTATCTTTGTTTCTAGGATCCCTAAAAGGATTATCGAAACTGGCCGAAGTCAACCCATAAACAGAATTGATAACTGTCTTCAATGCATTAGCCAAGTCCTTGTTGGTATATGTCGCTGATCCATCCTCAAGCTTCTTAACAAATGGAGCTAATTTACCATCCAATACCTTCTCGGCTTCTTTATATTCTTTATGTTTGATTAGAACTCGAGCATTCTTAATATCACTGAACACTCGAGTATACTTATCACCAAACAGATTTAGATTTTCAATGGAACTAGGATGCATAGACGCAATATCCAACAACGCTACTGTGCTATACATTCCTGGCTCAGAATATACGTATCCGCCTTCTCCAGGTTCCTCTCCACGATAATGACTCTTTCCTTTATCGAAAGTGTATCCTGGAAATATGGTAGACAAATCGGTATACACGAATTGACTTTGAGGATGTCGTTCAGTACCAAATATGATCCTAGTGGAATGCTGATTTGTTGTGTCGTTAACACTTAAACCAGACAACTCTGCCAAGATTTGTCGAGCCGCCCAGTCTCCAGACAAATGCTCGAATACCGCTTCAGTAGAAATAACATCATTATCACAATATTCTGCTACTTCTATCCAACGATCCTCGGGTACAGGTTGATCCCAAGGAAGACCAAGTTCTTGGTGATGTAGACCAAGTTCGATTTCCCATTTTTTAAGACTCTTCTTGTTTCCAGCAGAAGCAAAGTCATAAACATCAGTATAAGACACATTGTATGCCTCACCGAAAAATGAGTTTCGACTCTTATTGATAATCTTCTGACTGAGTTTATACAACTCGATGTTTGAATATCCCAAATGTCTAGCATAAAGAATATGGTTGTCATATCGACGACAATTAAAACCGATAAGTTTCATCTTAAGAAGCTGCTCAACCTCAAATGGGGTTGGGTTAATCATCCTTACACATTCTTTAGCGCCTTGATACTTCCAATTGATTAAGAACAAATTCGGAAATACCTCGACATCGAAGAAGATCAATCGATCATCAGAATATCCGTCTTCATTAACGTCGCTCTCGATTTCCGATTTAAACTTCATCTGAGCAACTCTTTCAAGACAATACTCTGCTTGATGACTGCTGTTATTAGCAAATGCCAAAATCTTTGGACGCATGTCGGTCAAATCATAAGCCAACCCTGATTCATATGCATCATCTAGAATCTTATAGATAAAATCAATACTGGGTTTTGTTCCAGGATGAATTTCCTTAGCGAGATTTCGCTCTACTAAATCGCGTAAAGACCTCTCGCTCCTAACGGTGTTAAAGTTAATCACTTTCTCTCCTTTCAAAGGTAGCCCTGTAGAAATATGGGCTATAGGAAGATCGTTGCATTTAGACAACCTTCTTCGCAACGAACTCTTCCCGGTGAAGACCTTGATCTCTATGCCTTCAGAATATACACGACTGAGTTTGGTGACATCCCCGTCGTAAATATAATGCAGATGGATTCCAGCACCACCTTTACTAAATTCGGCATATGTCGGAGGCCAACTGGAAGCTGCTTCCAAATTTAAATCCGCATTCTTCTCACCACTTTCATCCTTAATGTCAAAGTCGATCACAATATGATTGTCCGGAACTTTCACATAATGAAGTTTCGTAGTATCAATATCTTCCAATATCGTTGATACTTTATCCCAGGCTCTCAGAGGCGTTTCCTGACTCGATGCGTACTGAGCCGGACACTTACTGCAAATATCATCAAATAGGCTCTCAGATCGACTCAGATCAAGTCTCAAAGGGGTTTCTGAATTGTTTAGAATTACTTTATCAAACTTTTCAGTAATAAAACCTCCATAATAGTTTCGAACTTGCTTCGCTTCTGGTCCAATCCTGGTAATATCACGGAAGCTTTTAAAATAATTCTTAAGCTCCTCCCTAAATTTATACTTAGGTAAACGATACTCCACTCGAGCATCATCGCAATATGCTTTGTACATGTCGTAAGCTTGCTTCAAACTTACGCCGTCTTGTTCTTTGAATACGTAATATGAATCTTCCACAAAGTTAAAGAACACATCAGTTTTGAACATCATGTCTACCGGACGATAATTTGAATAATATGACTTACCCATTTCTTGATAAACACTCAGACAATGAAACGCAATACCACCAAGCTCGAAGTTAACTTGATCCATCAAAGCTGTATATTTAGAAAATGGAATCTTATCACCAGAAGGATGAACGTCAATCAAACGTCGAATAATGCCAGACTTAGCATCTGTAATCTTAACCGGACGATTGGTAGCTAGAAATAAGAAGCAATTCAATTTAATCGTGTATCCCGAATGGTACTTAACATTCAGAACCATATCCTCATGACTCACGATCGAATTAATTCTTGTGTTGTCTTCGATTCTAGAAAGATCGCCATCATGTTGAATACCAACTAACGGATTCTCCTTGAATACTTCCATAGAAAAAGCATTACTATTGCTACCCAAAGCTTTAGCGTCAAAAGTCGTGTAATATCCGTCAAACAACTTTTGAATAATATTCAAGATCGTGGACTTACCGGCACCAGCATCTCCATAGAGAACCAAGAACTTCTGAATATCTTTGCTGTCTCCACTGACTATAGCGCCGATAGCCCACTCAATCTTCTTTCGTTCCTCAGGACTGTACAAAGTCCCTACCAATTCGTCCCAAGCATCATAGGATCCTTCAATCAAAGGATATGTAAGCTTTCGACTTACATAGTCGTCCCTATTAATCTCCATATTGGAAAATACTAGCTTGGAATCTAGTTGGTGATAATTATCCGGAAGAGACTTGACCCATTGGTTGTAAGAACGCCAACTGCCTGAATCAAACGATGACATGTACTCAACTACAACATCGACTTCAAAAATATCGTTCATGTTTTGATAGTACTCTCTCAGAGCATCATCAACCAATCGAGCAACGTCATGTTCGTCCGTAGACCATACTCCAGCTTTCTCATCCCATACAGCATAGAACGTTCCACCTCTAACCATAAAGTCTTTTGACTTAGTTATAAGGAAATCAGGATAAACCTTAATACATTCTTTTTTAACTGTCTTCCTCCGAATTTTAAAGAAATCCATGAAACCTCCTTTCAAAACATCAAATTTCACACTTTTAGGGCTTTGTGACACTTTTACACTTTTGGACCCCTAACTTTCTTTATATATACTATTTTTTTACTACTTTTTTAAATAGTTAGTATATAAAAGTGTAACATTAGTAACAAATAACATCTCATCAGGGCTTTTATCAAAGCTAAAAATGCACAAAATCACAAGTATCAATCTCAAATCGCTCGTATCCGTCACAAAATCGTGATTTTTACCCAAAATTCACAAAAATCGTCTTCACAAAATCTTCACAATTCGAATTGACCACAAACCTAAAAATCACAAAATTCCGTCCAAATCTTCCTCGATTCCATAGTTTTTTAGAAAATATTCAGACATTTGTGACCAAATTTGAAGCCTTCTAAGATCCTTGTTACACTTTGGAATTGGGAAAATAGACCCAAAACCATCTCTACTATAGTCTCGATCCATCCAATTTTCAAGGATTTCAGTCACTCTTTCGGATGATTTAGATCCATAAAAATGATCATCATCCAAATCTTTAAGCCCTAAATTCTCAATCATTTGCCAAAACCACACAGGTACTCGATCGTCTTTATCAGGATTCCACATAATCTCGTCTTGGATCCTAATCGCTAATCCAACCAAGACCTCTAGACAACTTACCGGTTCCCTAATGAAAATATCAAACTGTCTATCAGACATAGGAGCAAAGCATTGTTCGTCCCAACTCCTTCTGAGTTCTCTACCATCCGCGACACGATTCTCATCAAGGTCTATAGTCCATCGAAATATACAATTATGCATAGTAGCTAGCAAATTATAGAATGGCTCCTCAGGATCGTCACCATGAACAATCCCGACGAGCCACTCAAAATATTCTTCTTCCATTAACCCCTATTCCTCACTGCTGAGAGACAGAGAGGTAGAACTTATAGATTCATCATCGGAATTTTTGGATGATGTGTTCCAAGGATACTCATCATCATAATTCCTATTTACGCGACTAATTTCAAAGTCTGCGCCTCTCTGTTCATTTCTAATATAAAGAACATCTGGATCGTCAGCATCCCTTCCAAAAAGTTCCCTAAACCTAGAACCCACAATATCCTCTGGATCATCAATAGGTTCGTCCTTATCATCCGCAAGAGTATCGTCGCCCTCGTAATATACATAGTCTAGCTTCTCGTACCACTGCTTACCATTGAGGTATTCTCCTCGCTCAATAATATAAGGATACTTTCCAGACTCTCGAGCTTCGTCCATTTCCTTGACAATTCGAGCGTTTTCCGAAAGACTTTCCAAATATGCATCTTTCTCTTCTTCATCCAATTCAGACTCATACTCGACATCTTCCGGATACTCTCGATCTGCCATATGAATATCAAAGTCCTTATCGTTGGACTTATTGCTCACATCATTCAGGATATCCTTCTCAGAGGTCTTAGAATATGCCGTGTAGTCAGTAAAGCCAATCTCTTTCTTCTTGGCTTCATATGCCTCTTTGCCATCCTCAAAAGCCTTCTCTAGGTCTTCTGCGGCTTTAATCTTGCTACGTGCTTGATAACGATACTCGTTGATTTCTTCCTGAGCAATTTTCTTGTACTTTTCATTCAAGTACAAATATACAGCAGAGCCACCTGCTGCCAACCCACCTAAAAATGCGAGTATTATTTTAATACTTGGTTGCATGTTTTTAACTCCTATCAAGAGAATATCAGTCTAAAATTTGTCAGCTACATAACCGTCAACGTTGAAATCGAGCAAAATGCTAGGCTCATAACCATTCACGAAATTACGGTTAGCTTCCTTAAGACCGTTGAAAATACGGAAGTCAATATAACCATCGCCATCGCCTTCATAAATACCAGTCTCGGAGTTCATCATTTTAGAATCGTAGTGCCAACCAACCATTTGTCCGTCTTCGCATCGTTCGATACCCAAAGCATCGTAAACTTCATTCAGAGTAACAATGCCGACAGCATGAAGACGATCGTTCAACATATTCTGTACACATTCAAGGAAGAACTTGTTTTGATCCGGGCTCTTAGACCAGTGTTCAGAAGCTTCGTCAAAATAACGAGCATAGCGAGTAGGATTGTCTGGAATAACCGTGATCTTTTCCTTAACGGTCTTCTTCTTTCCGTTCTCGCCCTCTACCTTTTTAGACACAGTCTCTTCGGTGAAACCATAGTAGAACTGCTCATCCTTTTCGACACCCAGTTCTTCAACTACTCGATTGCGATATTCCTTGAAGGTTTCCTCGCAAAGCTTATAAGCACCTACAAGAGCTGCATTACGCTTCTGCATGATACCATGAGCACCCAAAAGACAAGAAATACCAAGAACCATCAATGTTACAGCAGGCCAATATTCCTTAGCAAGACCTTTGACCATGTTAACATTGTTGATTACAATATCCTTTTTATAGTCCTCGTCAGAATACTCAGTTTCCTCAGGAAGATCGACGTCACCATTATGAATCATCTCGATTTGATCTTCTACAACATGCTTCTTTTCTAGAATATCCTGAGCCTTCAAAGTAGCCTTACCAGTCATTACCGCACTACCGATAACACAACCGGTTCCGACAACCATCAAGATCTCAGGCGAGCGCTTAGAAATAACTCGACCGACCACTCGACCACTCTGAATTACAGATTCTTTAATAGTATTGATGTCCATCATTAAACTCCTATCAAGAGACATCCATTATTAATCACAAAAATAAAGAGGGCATGTATAATACCCTCTAAATGAGTTGTTAATTATGCAAGTGTTGATTCATTAACCCTTTTACAATTTTCTTAACTCGTTCAGATACAACAGTTTTGTCAAGATTTCCTTCTGGATATCTATCCATAATGGTTTGTATTTCATGATCAAACCATTCATCGGTTGTGATCTCTTCGTACTTAGCACCTTCGGAAATATACCCATTGGTAATCCTGGCGAGTTTGTCTACATCCGAGCTGAGCATACGACTCTCGCTATTAGTTAACATAACAATCTCCTTTCAAGAATATAACTCCTCATTATAGGAGATGTATTCTATGCGAGTTGTTCTTTAATCATTGTTCGAATACGCTCGGCGATATCCTCACGATCTAGATTATACTCGGCGAAAAGAGTCAAGAGTTTGTCTACATCTTCATAGAACTCATCGCTAGCAGTTACTTTATTGAAATCTGCACCTTGAGCAATATAACCGGAAAGGTTATCAGCGATACAAGTCAATTCAGCTTCAAGACACAGAGAATTGTTTTCAGCCATCTTTAATCCTTTCTTAATTAATGAGAAAAATAAAAGGAGATGCCATGTTTCCATGACACCTCCAATTTTGTTTAGTGAATAACTCCACTTTCTACAAGAGCTTTTGTTTTATCAAGCAATTTTATGTAAGTTTCTGGATCAGCTGTTTTGAAACCGTAGTCTATTGCCGATAATGCATCAGTAGCTCCTTTGAAATAACCCTTAGTATATACAATAACTGCCGTTATTGCGAAACCAGTTCCTACTAAAAGAGCAGCTTTTGCGCCTTGAACAAACTCAGGATTCTTAACAGTTTCCTTAACATTATTAAACATCTTCATAACAATCTCCTTTCAAGATTTTATCCACTTCATTATATGAGGTGTTAATCTTGCGAGGATTTACTTGATCTTATCTTCCTCAGAAGCAATTGAATTCCAAATATTCTTAGCCTCGTCAGACTCAAAGCTATTGATAATAACAGCGTCAATACCAGGTTTTTTGGCACCGACAAGCAGAACACAATGATCTGTTTCATCGTCGTAATCCATGGCTATAATATAAGACTTGGTTGCTTTAGACACTGATCTTACCTCGCTTACGAAGATTCTGGAATAATGCAATTATCTGATCGTCAGGCATCTTGTCGACTTTCTTCTTCCAACCGTCGCCAGGATATGCAGCCTTGACCCACTTACGCATTACTGGAATTTCCATCGTTCTTACCATCCTCGGTAGTTTCTTCAGACTCTCGAAGTCCAGCCTTAATATACATCTCTTCACACATAGTCTTTACAGATGCTGACAACATATGCGGGGTTTTCAGCGACTGCAACATACCAGATGCAAAGTTCTCAAGCATTGAAAGACTTACGTAAATATCGCCTTCATGTTCGATGAAACCATCAGCTACAGTTTTGTTATCGGACATTGTTTTCTAACTCCTTTAGATTTTCTCTTAGAATCTTATAACATTCTGGACAAATAACAGTAGATGGACATAGCATTAAATCTCCATCTATTATTCTTTTATAATCTATTACAAAATAGTCATCACTAGACTCTTTATGACAACATGAACAGTTCATTACTCTTTGCTACCAATCTCATATCGAATATTCTTTTCTCGTTTGTAAGCATCAAGATAAACTTCTTCTTTTGAGTGATTATAAGTAACTTCGTAATACATACCATCGGGGATGTTTGTGCTGATAAGAGTTTTCCATCCTCCTAGAATATAGCACCACCAAACAACATAAATGTCGTCATTATCAAGCATCAAAGATTCAACATAAGTGTCATCGTTTGAGTTCTGCACAATATACTGGAGAACTAGTTCTTTGGCATCATCAAGAGTTACCTTATGCTGAACGTTGTTATATACATGTTTTGGTGTGTAAATGTTATCCATATTTTTAATCCTTACTAAGATTGTTGTATATTATAATACCAATTAGAATTGTGACGAATAGTATTAAATATATTCCAATAAAAGCTTTTAATTGTGTAGCGAAGAAAATGTAAAGGAAAGTCCCAAATTCTATGGCTAGTATAGAAGCAAGTATATACGCTAAATTATTCATTGATTCTTTTCTAACCCTTTAATCTCGTTTGCAGCATCATTCATCTTTTCCCTATACGCTTTAGAACGAGTATATGAAGCTACTAATTTTTCAGCAGCAAGATCTATAATCTTGTCTTTATATTCTAAGATAAGCTTGTAAATTTGATCATCAACTAATCGTTTCCAATTTACTTGATCCGCATTTATAGGTCTATCTTTAGGCTATCCATTTTTATTCGGAAGATAGTTAATAGTCTCTTTCGTCAATCGATTACAGATATCGTTATAAGCGTTTTTCTCAAGTCGTTCTCGTAATTGCGAATCGTCAAAACTTACTCCAAATTGAACAAGATGCTCCATTAGTTTCTCCTTTCAAAGAAATATAACATAGAATTTATTTAGTCCTTGCATTTTTAAGGATTCTTCCTATTTGTTCTACGGTCTTTGCCTCTTGGATTTTATCTATAACGATCTGACCGTAATAAAGCTCTTTCGCAGTTTTCATAGCTTTATGCTTACAAGCAGCTAGTTCACGATCTTTCTCGATTTGAGTAAAAACAGATCCATCTATATCCTCATTACAAAAAGTCTCTACGGTATTGAAGGAATATCCACAATCATAGCATTTGCGAGTTCTGAAAATCTTATCGTTTAATTTTTCATTCCTCATATCGTCTATTGTGGTTTGACTATAAGGACTTCCGCATTTAGGACAACGCATTTTTATTATACTTTCTTCATAAAACCATTCGTTATAACTTGTTACACAATCAGGGCATAAACGATACGAACAATCTGTGTATTTATACCCTAATAGTCCGTAGTGAGTTAAAGCAATATCGCCATGATCGTAAGAATCTTCTCGATATATACGTCCACATCGATCGCATTTCAGTATTTCACACATCCCTAAATATCTCCTTCAGCACGATGCTGCGAACGCTCAGAATCGAATCCATTAGGATATCGCATCTTAAGCTTTTCAATGTTTGCTTCCATAATAGCATCCATGCTCATATTAAGACTTTCACAACCCATTGCCACGTACCAAAGAATATCACCAAGTTCCTTAGCTAGATGTGTATTATCAATTTGGTGCCCTTGAAATTGGTATTTCTTAACGATGTCTGCAAATTCTCCAGCTTCTCCAGCTAATCCAAGAGCTGCGTTTAGAGCTAGATCATCTGGATACATACCTTTCGGTGCTGTTCGCATTGCTAATTGTTGATATTCGTAACCAGTCATTTAATTCTCCTACATATAGTCAATTTTTCTTTGAAAAGTTACTTCTTTGAATTGATTTTTAAAGTGATTTACACAACCGTTTTTGTATGAAAAACGTTCGCTTTCGTATTTACAACAAGGTAAGGTATAGTAATAACCAGTATTACGCCAATGACCAAATTTATCTATTTTTTCTGACGGATCTAAAGGTATTTCCTTAATATAGTTTTTCGGATCTGGAAACTCATCGAACTTCTTACCGCAGCGCTCGCAAATTACTTTATGAATATGATTTTCTTTAGCGTTTTTATCGTATTCTTCATTCCATTTACTTATTGCTTCACGCACAGATTTTGCGTATAGTTTATAATTGCATTTACGACATTCTAAGCTTGCGTATCCTGTTTCTACATATTTAATTGTTCCACCGCTAGAAATAATGTCACTCATTTCTATGTAAGCGTTTGGAGGCTCACAATCCCATTCGCATTCTGGACAAGGTTTACAGTAATCCATTAAACTACCCACGGTTCCTTCTTTCTATAAGTTTTAGAATATCACTCAACACAACACCAGTTGGTTCTGGATAGTATTCGGGACACCAAACCTCCAGCATTTCTGGATATCCTTTGGTTGAAGTTTTATCTTTTGTTTTACAATCCATTACCCAGCCATAAGATATAACACAAGCTCTTGATGGGATCCTGTCAAACTCGTCAACAGGATCCACATTTGTTCTTTCTACGTATTTTACGTATATACCATTCTCGTAAAACTCTGTATGATCAGTCCAAGAAATACCAAGTTTGTCTAATTCTTTTCTAAGCTGGATCGTTAGATTCGATAACTTCATCTTAAAAAGCAGAAGTATTAGATGCTAAAATATGAAAGAAATCGCCAGTGAATAGCCAATGTAGAATTTCAACAGTACCTACTGCAAAGATAAAAGTCCAAGCGATAATGAATGCTATTACTACAACGCTAATCATAGCGCTTACAATTGTTTTAATCATGTTAATTAATCCCTAATATCAATCGGTTGAGGAATATCCAAAACATATCCATCTCTAGTACGTTCGATGGTTGCTTTGGTTACCATATTAAGCGTCCATCCGTAATTATTATCAGTATGTTGACTGTCCACACCAATGAGCGAATATAAATCAGCAACTGATACATATTCGAATTGATCCGCCATATCGATCATACTATCTATTACACGCTCGCCTTCTCCTCGAGTATCGAAGAAAACATCATCGTTCCAAAAACGAGTTCTAGTATCGCGACGAGGACGATCCCTGCGAACATTATCTCTGGAATATCCATTGTAATTAACGTAGGAAGTCCCCCTATTTCGATTGACTCTCGAATTAGAAGATTTCTTTTCTCCAAACAAAAGCATTTCGATTCCGCCAGTTACCATATCACTGATAGTGGACTTTGCAGCTGGAATCAGAACGTCATACAAAATATAATCCATAATGCTGTTTTTATTTGATTCTTCGCTAACAATAGAACCGGCAAGTTTTTTACCAAAGCTCTTTTTCTTAACTTTAGCTTGAACTACGGGTTCGATATATTTTGTTTCCGTTTGTCGCTTTTTATTGGAATTATTAGGATAATTATCTTTGTTAGGCATTTCTACATTAGCCATTAAAAACTCCTTATAGAGAAAAATAAGAAGGCATGCATTAACACACCTTCTCATCTTAAGAATTAGTTTTCTTCTTTAGATTCTTCTTTTGGCTGATTTACCAATTTACCGACTGAATCGATAAGCTCTTCGGCATATTTACCGCAGTTACCACCAACGATACCACCGATAAGAACTCCACCAACTAGCATTTCTGCTTTTTGTACAGCAGTAGCAGTAGCAGGAACAAAGCTCTTAACAATAGTAGCGACAGTAGCACTACCAGCAATGGAACCGACAATATTACCCACAGCCTTTACCATTTCAAAATTAACCATCAGTTTCTCCTTTCAAGAAATATAATCCTTCATTATATGATGTGTTAATTCTGCGAGATGGAATTAACGTCGTATTTACGATTCATATAATCCTTCATAACTTTACTACGAGCTCGATTGGTATCGTAGTCAATATCTCGAATCCAACGTTCTACATAGTTGATAAGTTCCTTATCTGAATTGAATTTATCCCACTCATCCTTAAGAAGTTTTCGAGCGTCACGATCGTACGTAACATCTCCATAAACATCAGTATATTGAATGCGAAGCATAATGTCGGTACGAATATAGCCATTCTCTGGACAATCTTCGCTAAGGCTCATATAGTTGCCGATAAAGAACTCGTCAAGCCAATCTGAGATTTGATCGTAATATCCTATAAATGTACGAGTAGTATCGGTTACAAGAATATGATTCTCAGTGCAACAACGATTATTTACAACAAGAGTGTAGATCTTTTTATAGTTAGCCATGGTGGTGAAATTCCTTTCTAGTTTTTTATAAGTAGGAATATGATGACTGCTCCGATAGTTCCTAAAAGATTCTTTTTTTTTTCATTGTATGAGTCTTTCTAATTTTTATAGGTTACATCATTCAAACTTGGCGTAGAAAACCAGTTTTTACAATTTAGAAGATTGTGTGTTTTACACATTGGAGATGACGATCCGAGTTCTTCCGGTTTTATTTTTATAGATCCGAGTTCTTCCGGTTTTATTTTTATAGATCCGAGTTCGTTTAACGTCATGCCCCCCCCTCTTTTTTTTTCAAGAGTTATGGAGTAATTAACAATAAAGAATTCCAATACGTCGTTCTAATTGTTTTTGAGCTTCTTCAATTTTCTCATTGCAATTATCGATGAAATCTTGTTCGAATATCTTCTTTGCCTTTTCGGGATCGTCTTCAGAAAGCCAAAGAATCCTATGTTTAAATACAACTCCTTCTTTGGAAGAAGCTTGCTTTAAATCGTTCCAAGATAAGTCTTTTGATTTTATTTTTGTCGAATATATATAACCATTATCTTTTCCAGTTATATCGTGTTTACTACTCCATTTCATAGGACCCAAGCATTTGAATTGATTATTCCATACCATGTATCCATACATTTTAGTTGATTCCTTTCAAGAGTTTGATAAAAAAAAATAAAAGGAGACGCCATGTTTCCACGACATCTCCAATCCGAGTTTACTTTACAACTTCTGCAACATTTTCTACAACATCCGTAGCAGCATCAGGAAGCTGATCAACAATCTTCTCTGCAGCCTTAACGACATTGTCACCATTACCAGTTACCACAGCATGGATGATTGCACCGCCTGCAACAGCAGCTCCAACCACACCAACGCCGATGATAACTCGCTTTACGATCTTGTCCTTATTAAACTTAACAGCTTCGATCTTTTCGTCAGCCATTTCCTTGAACTCTTCTACCTTTTTCATTGTAGTCTCCTTTCAAAAGACTGGTTAGTACCTCATTATAACATGTGTAAAACTTGCGAATTTATTTTTTTAAAGCAAGCCACGCACACCAACAAATAATTAAGAAACAGAATATAATGCTTAGAGTCTCATTATCCATTACAGCAAAGTCCCATCTCTATAAAATGGCGACGGCATAGAACCGGTATAATCAAGAACGATACAAGGTTCTCCATTTGGAGCGATTTGAGAACTAAAGTTAATATCCATCAAACGATCGGCATTCCAACCAAGCATATGACCAATTCCAATACTTGGAAGATCCAAGATAATATACCAATAGTTTAGATCTGAATAATAATCGCCGTTCAATTCATGATTAAAATCGTTCATCTTTGATCGGATAGATTCTACATCAGATTTAAAATATCGACCACTGATGGAATCATAGCAAAGATGTGTCCCAGAACCAAATGGAATTATCTCTTCAGAACTAGTCTCCTCGAGTTGTTTCTTTACTACAGCATCTCGTACTTCTTTGTCTTTATCTTCTCCAACAATTTCTATTACTTTTTCTCTATAGTCGCTAAATGTTTTCTCAGCAAGAGAATATGCAGAAGCAATAGCTGCTTGCTTTGCTGCTCCACTTTTATAAGAACAAATAAAACAAGCGATAGTAAGACTTCCCATGATAACTACTGGTAAATAACATTTCCAAGTAGTTTTAATGGTATCAATGGGTCCTAGAATATCGAGATTTTCTTTAATGCCTCTAGAATCCGATACTAAAATGTTTTCATTCTCAGCTTTTTCTTCTGCTGCAATATCAATCAAATAACACGCTTTAGGGGTCACTTCAACCGCCATAACAGTTGTTGTGATGATTCCAGCAATACCAATTCCCAAAGAAATTTGCTGAGAATTGTTAGATATAAGATTTTGTGCTTTTGTCAAAATTTGCTTAACGCTCATTAGGTTCATTCTCCTCAAGAATATCAATTGCTTTATTAAGATACCATACAGCTTTTTTAAGGTCCTGAATTTGATTACCTTTATGTTGGTTACGCCAAATATATTTAAACGCGTTACATACAGCGAAGTTTACAGCTGCGGTATCTTCCTGACTCGCTTTGATCGCATCAAAACATTCAATTCCGTTGGTTTTGTAATGTTCTGGATGATTGACTAGATCTGTTTCATCATTAAGAAAAAACGTTGTTGAATATATTACAATATCGTTATTTCTTAGTTCATAGGTATTATCAGTTTGTAATTTTGAATTCAAATATTCGTTTTTAGACCAATTGCAATTTACTATAAGCGGCCTCGCATCACAATAATGTTTAAATATGGTTAATAGATTGGAAATGATAATGCGACCATCGGATTCTATTATATCGTTTACTTTCTCGACGCATATATAAAAGTTGTTTTTTGTTATCCATGGATCGAAACGAAGTGATAATTTATCGTCCATCTTTTCTCCTTTCAAGAGGCTACAAAAATAAAAAGAGATGGTATGCTAAAGCATTTACCAGATCGATATCGTTTCTTGCCTAGTGGCTAGTTTCTTCGATCAACCATCTCATTATATGATATGTTATTTTTGCGAAATATTTGTTTTAGCTTCGTAATGAATTGGTTTATGACTGTTGACATTCATCGGAGTTGATAGACAATCATGACAAGGATCTTTATCTTCCTCTAATTTTTCGTACTTACAACTTTCGCAATATTCGTTGAAGTATACTTCTTTTGTGTTTTCCACCATGTATTAGATACCCCCTTACAAAATACGTAATCGACTCTATCAATAAGACTACGATCGTTACCGTTAATGCTGAGATGATCAGAAAAGCTCCAAACACTGCTAAAATCATAGCATCGTTGAAATAAATTAAAGTATTCACTAAAGCGGATACCAATACAGTAACTACCGAAACTAAAAATAACGATTTAATTTCTTTCCTCATTAATGAGTCCTAAGATATCTAACAATAATGTAAATAAACCAAAGACCTCCAGTTATACATATCATGAAAATATCGAACAGAGCGTGTAGAAAACCGTATTTTTTCATTATTCGTCATCCTTAATCAAATCATTTGCAATCTTTTTGAATTTTGAGAATCCACAATCGCCCATAAACTTTTTAAGAAAACAAGTCACCAATCCTGTATATTTATCGTATTTACAACCATTAGAACATTTTACAATTGTTTTGGTTCCATCTTTCCAAATAACAATGGTATACGGCTGGTTGAAATATACTTTCTTTACATAGTCTTCAATTGATTTCGCATCATTATTACTAAAAGATATTGAATAATTCACATCATAACTTAAATCATCATCGATAGTGAATATTGAATAATTCGCAACACCATCAATAGTGTAATAATGACTAAGAGAATCAACATTGTATTCATATTTTGGAATTGTTATAAAAATAATCTCATCTGCGAATTCATCATCTAAACAAATTGGTCTTTTTTCAAATATCATTATCTACTCCTTAATTATTAAGCGATCCTATAGTAGCACTTGCTTTAGTTTTTTATGCATTTCAACTTTTTTGTGGAACATCTCCCCAAGGATATCGACCGGAACGCTTCGCTTCACTATTCATCATTCTTATCCTTTATCGACTAAAGATAGTATCTTGATTTGCAAAATATTTACAATGAGGAGTATATGAAAACCATTCAAAATCACTAATATGTTTTGTTTCGCTCACTTTCGTAGACGTTATAAGACCGACGTTCTCAATTCTATTAATAATATGTTTAAAATCTTTTTCATAAATGCATACAGATTTATGAGTACATTCATCACAAAGAATAGCCATTATTCTTCTCCTGTAATCAACTTAGAATAAGGAAGCGTTTCGATCCAATCACAGAAGACATGCCATTCATCGAGCTTGTGGTTCTTACGCGACTTGTAAGTATTTGCAAGAACCTCGTAATTCAACATGACGGTGCGCTTCTGGTTATACGAGCTAGGCAACAATTGGATCATCTGCCACCAATATTTTTTATCTTTTGTTTCGAGATATTTATATCGATAATCATTAAGAACTTGAACAGTAAGCCTAAGCATCCCAATCGCGCTTCGATTGGAAACATCTACAATAAGATGCTCATGACTAAAATCATCCATCGTAAACTCCTTAGCCTGAATCTTATGCATAGTGCTGCAAGAATTCGCGACAGTTCCAACCTTGTATGTATCGAATTCCTTCCACCAATACAGCGGAGCAGTCACATCACAATATACAGTGATCATACGCATAAACTTACGATGGTCTGTACCAGCTTTAGTGAGTTTTTTTGCTAAATTTAAATCTTTATCACCAATAACAAACGTACATCCAGATTTGATAAAATCTTGTGTCCAAACCGCATTTTTTGGAATATCACCATCTTCTTGAAAAATTTCAAACATATCTTTGTCTAAGCATCCATCATAGCTATCACTCTTATCCCAAGAGTTCATAGGATTTCGCATACCTCGGATAGCAGCTTCCCAACCGTAGGTTTCTGTATTTTCGATTTTAATCATTTTCGTTCTCCTTTTTCATAAACGGATATCGATTCTTTAGTTACTCGTGTTTAGCTTTTTCCTTTCGATAATCGTTACAGTTTAGATGTAAGCTTTCAAGTTCTCGTCTAAATGAGTCAGGCCCACAAGTCGTTAGGCATTTACCGCATCGAGAACAATACTTATCATTAAACTTAGCACCTTTGCGCTTATACTGATATCCATGCAAGTATGCTCCACAGAAAGGACATTTGCTTCTATGAAGTATCTTCCAGCTGTCTATAATGTCTTTTATTAAATAATAAAGACAGATGGCAGTAACAGAAACAATTAGAAAAATCATTAGTATGCCTAAATATTCTAGAAAGTTCAAAGTCATTAATGTTTCCTTTCTATATAAATAATTCCGATCTAAAATTTTCGTTTTATTCTATCGATAATTTTCTCAAAAATTCCTATTATCGCTAATACGAAAAACACTCCAATAGTGTAAAACAACATCGTTATAAATTCTTCAAGTTCCGGTTCCATTTTAACGATCCCTCCATTCACAATCCAAATAAATGTTTTCGGGTTTACGTTCTGGACCACGAATAATAATTGTTAGATCCGAAGAGTAATAACCATTCTGATCAGAATAGCAAGGAATGAATATCTTTTTAGTTGACGTATAATCGGGATTCGTGGTATCCCGCTTCGGTAATTCTAGTGATAATAAGAATCCACAATCGTTTACCGGAATAACCTCAAAATCATCGAATTCTTCGTCTTGATAAAATACTTCTAATACAGAAAAATCTGCATAATTACATTCACAACACTCTTGATAATGGTCGTATGAAATCGTGCTACCATCAGTAAACCAGATATAGTCATCATTCCATTTCTCAATTTTCATCATTCTTCTCTTTACCAAGAATACTATTTTTTAGATATTGGATATCAGTCCTTCTAAGTTAATTATTAATTTCTTCCTTACACATATTAATTTCTTCTTTCTTTAATACGTATATAAGTGCCGGACTATCAGTACGTGTATTAGAAACAGGCAGTGCGTCTACTCGTTCTACTTCGTAACCTTTAGAGAGTTTTTCGTTAATGGTACTGAGATTTTTAAGTTTATAATTATCCCAAAATACACCTATAATCATTCGTTCATAAACCATATAATTCTCCTTTCTATAAAATGGCGTGTTGTTTTAGCATGAGAAAAAAGAGCCTAAGATTTCTATTAATCTCCTAATTCTCTTACAAACATCCATCTACTATATGAAAATATAGCTCTGGTCCTTGTGCGATAACATATAAGTTTGGAGCTCCATGAAACGGTTTAAGCCACACGTCTCCAAAATTATCTACACATTCTTTTGGATATCCATTTCTACACCAATTAGTACCTTTTACAGTTATCCAATTAGTTCCTGGTTCTAATACAACTCTCATCTTAAATTTTGATTTGGTCATTCGTATCTCCTAATAAAAAATAAGAAGGCATGTTTAAACACACCTTCTTATTGTTAAAACAAATCCTCTTCCTTAACAAGTCCATAATTTTCAGGTTTAGTAAGAATATCGTTTTCTCGAATTTTCATACCGATTAATAGTCCGATAGAGATAGATAATAAAACCATCCCAATCAGAAAATCACCAGTAAAAATTTCCAATTCACCGATATAGAACGAACCCAAATCCATCTTTAAACTCCTTTCAAAAGTTCCATTCATCTCATTATATGGGATGTTAATTATGCGAAAAAAAAAAACAATAGG
>ERZ1035027.431-NODE-431-length-24301-cov-18.168481_pt1 | contig 24301 bp, 47 predicted proteins | sample MGYA00520604_ERZ1035027 | MGnify/ENA primary metagenome ERZ1035027 (study PRJEB33766, sample SAMN09781743) | gut metagenome | biome: gut microbiome | host: Homo sapiens | place: Madagascar | study: EMG produced TPA metagenomics assembly of the PRJNA485056 data...
TTATACAATTAACGTCCGTGTTATAAGTGCATTATTTGTATACTATTCCATATTGTATAAGTGCATTATATATGGTATTATATAACTATCAACAGAGAACAAACAACCCGGACGCACAGCCGGGGGAACGGAGAAAAACATGATTAAATTTTTAGATTTATTTAACACAATGCACTGCGATTTTTTTGAAATCCAGAAAGGCAGAAAAAGCGAGCTTGTAGAATGGGAAATGAGTGGGAAAATGCTTCAGACCTGCAAAAAATATTTTGATGATCAGGTGATTGATTTCTATATCACAAGATCAAACAAGAATAACGAGTTAGGACTTGTTATTAGACTGGAGGAAATAAAAAAATGAGATATAACATCTATCTGGGCCAGATTGAAAAGGCCCACGCAAAAAGAAAGCTTGCAAAGCTCCTGGAACTGATCGGGAACGACTTCGCCGGGATTAACTCCCGACAGTATGAGGAATTAAAATTTCTGATTCTTTATAAAATGTCAGCATGAAAAAGACCCCGGAAAGCTCCGGGGTCATAAATAAAAATTATTAAAATACCAGCAAAAAATAAAATATCACAGAAAAGGAGAAAAATCAATGATTACAGGAAAAATGTTTACAGGTAAAACCGTTGCTTATGATCTTCCGAAAGAGATCAAAACCGCCGAGCAGTTCAACAGTCTGATTTACGGATATAACGAAAATCCAGCACACCGGGACGAACTGCAAGGACAGCCGCTTTTGTTAGGGCTTAACGGCCCAATGTTCAACGGGTACGGCGTTCTGAAGTCTACCGGTGAACAGGTGGCAGTTATCCGATATGAAAAACCATCTAAATATTAAATTCCTCCGGCGGCGGTCAAGCCGTAGCCCCAATGCAACCGCCGGACTTCAAAAAAACAAGAAAAGAGGTAAAAGAATATGAAAAAATTTGAAATCGGAAAAAGATACCATGAAAGCGGTTTGGTATTTGAAATCGTAAATAAAACCGCTAAAACAATCACATACAAGGCAATCCAGCACGCCGGACGCGATAACGAACGCGTTGTTAAAGAAGGTCGCGCGAAGCTTTGTCAGTGGCCTGCCGGCGAGGTCTTCATGGACGGCCACGGTCGAACCATAGAAGCATAATCAGGCTGGCAAGCGTACCGGGGAGCATTTCCCCGGCGGCCTTTTAAAATAAAATCAGGAGGATTAAAAACATGAAAAAATTCGAATTATTTATGTGCTGTCTTGGCAATGGTACAACCGTATGCAATAAAGCTGTAGAGGAATACGGTGATTATAAAATAATTGCACATATTGCGGACTGTGGAAAAATCACATGGTACGTAAAACCCGGATACGTTCCGGGGGCTGATCTGCTAAAAATCGAACATGCTGCAGATGCCAGCCGTATAAACTGGGAAAACTGGTTGCACTCTATGCCAGAAATCAAACAATACGAATATTTATTGGACAATGTCCCGTGGGCTGATGCTTCTATGGTTATGCATTCAGATATGGAGTTGTGGCAGAAATGTCACGAACTAGAACAGGCGTATTATAACAATGCTCATTAATTCCGGGCGGGGCTTTCCCGCCTGTTTTTCTAATCAAATGGAGGGTCAAAAATGATAAACAAGATTATAAAACTAGAACCAAAACAGATGATCGCGGCAATAAAAAGCCGTGATTTTTCCGAAGTTGATAAAATAAAAGAATCGGCAGAAAAGGACGCTGCGCAAGTGTTTAATGCGGTTGCTTCCGGTGCTGTCCCGCTGATCTGGTACGACTTACCGCCGGTGCGCTGCCAGTCTGGGACGGTGTCTGTTATGCGGTACGCCCTGCATCGGTCAACTAAGCTCACAGATCATTTGCAGCTGTCTTGTATGGAGATAAAAGATGGTCGTATAATCCCGACAGCTGACCGCCAGTATAATATTGCTGACGGCGGTTTTTCTGAGTTTTTCCGGGACTTGCCGCAGATTACGAATATAAATTATTTAGAGCAGTAAAGCGCTGCTCTTTTTCTGGTGTCCTGCATCCGCTCCGGGCGGCGGTGGTTCGTGACCTGTGTTGGGGCTTCGCCGGGGTTTGTCCTCCGGCGTGATGTGCATTGACAATTATATATAGTTGTATTGGCTTATATTTGACGTTTTAACGGCTTTTGGCGTGATTCTGGTATATTCTATCACAAGTATATAAAACCGTCTTAAATCTTCAAATATCGAGTTGTTAACAGGGGATTGACGACAGAGCACAACGGGGTTATTATTATTTTGTATAGTTGCGCGGACGCTTTGCCCGGTCTGGTCTTTATACTTCCGGACTGTGCGAAGCTAGGAGGGCTTTGTTTGTGATCGCTCCGGCGGTCTTATTTCTGTACGCTTTTAAATGTTTCGTTTGGGCAGCTATGTCTTAAATACTTCTATAACGCCGTATTTGGCTTTTTAAGCGCGTTTTATGTGTTTTCTGTATATTTTACCGTGGTTGCACGAAAAACGTTTTTTAAATGCATTTTGCAACGTTATATCAGAATTGGTTATAGCTCTGTCGCGTCTGGCACTGGCTCTGTACTTCCACAGCTGTTCCCGGGCTGCTCTCGGGTCATCCCCGGTGGGCTGTACTGTTGACTCTCTGCTTGGCTCTAGTCCGCCAGATCATGCCGGGCGGCGGAGCTTATATTGGTTCACTGGGCGGTCTGTTCCTGATCGGCTGAAGGTTCCCGGGATAGCTCCGGGACGGAACGAGAACACCAAGGAAATGTACGACAAGTCAGAAACATCATCAAAATCGGGGTGGTTTGAACTGGAAAAATCTGAAAAAAATCGCAGAAATCTGAGACTAATTCAGACCTGCGACTTTTTTATTTTGTGCATTTTGTATATAATTTTCTATAACGTATCTCGGCGCGATGTGAATTTTTCATTTTAACACATTCAGCTCATCATTTTTCATATTTTTCCTTCTTACGGCACCAGCAATCTTGGTTCTTCTTCTCTTCTGCCGGCTTGTTTCTTTTTTTCTGCGTTTTGCCGCATCTTGGCTGATTGTTCCCATGCCTGCTGCTCCTTTCCATATATTTCTTTCATATTCTGACTCCTTGAGTTAAGATTGATAATTGGGACGTCTACATTCAATTCATCTGGCACAATACCGACGATTACAACCTTAGTTGGTTCGATCGCTTCCAACATTTCCTTGAAGTTCTCACAAAATTCCATCCTGGAAGATTTCGACCGTACCCTGCCATTCGTGCAGCACGATACTACACTTCTATGCGGCGTGCCGTCAAATATCCACGGCATGTATTTCGGGCTTATGATATTTACTGACGGAATGATGTTAACGTCCATCATCGACCAGTAATACCCCAACGCATGATTACGGTATAGGTTATAGATATTCAGTGCTGTCGGCATACCGTAGGCAATTGTAAAATCTGTGTTGCAAACAGAATGGAAGCATTTCAGGTGTTCGATATACTGATCCGGCTGATTCCATACCTGCAGAAAACTTTTGTCGTCGATATAGAAATTCACGGTCAGGTCCTTATGGCCTTTCAATGATCTGGCTTTTGAAGATACGAAATCTATTCCTTTGCCCGGTACGGCATCTGACTTCGGCAACATCGGTATCTGGTACAGTCCGTCAAGCTCTGCATCGGTTATTAAATATTCTTTCATTACGTCATATGCGGTATGCGTATTATTCATTGATTCCACTCCTGTTAAATGTGTTAAAAAGCCAGTAAATATCAGTGTTTGCGGGCTATTTTTAAGCTACAAGTTCGCCTATAAAATGCCTTGTGTCGTTCTTACGTATTGTTAAATAACATGTATTCAGAACAACCCCACCCAAATCCCGTATTTTCAAGCATCCAGTGCTTAAATAGAATTTGCACACGGTTTGTTTATCCGCCGACAACGACACAACTATTTTGTCAAAAAGCTTATCAATAATTTGGCGATTTATATCTTCTTCTTTTACTTCTTTAAAACTTTTTAGTTCCTCTGTGATTTTCGAAAGTTGTTTTTCTGCAATTTGTAGTTCGACATCTTCCGGGACTAATTTCGAAATTTCCATCTCCAAATCAATGATTTGTTTTGTGTAGTCCTTATTCCTTGATATAAACTCTTCGTCCGGAATATTTCCATTAAGGTTATATTCCAGTATTTTTTCTTTCTTCTTTTTTATTGCATCAATCTGGTTTTGAAGCCTTTCTTTTTCAATGCCCGTATCCGGCTTATTATTAATAACTTTTCTTAGTATATTTAAGTATTCCTTGATAACTTCATCTATATTACATGAAGATTCATTGATAAGACTTGCGACCACTTTCTTTAAATCAGACTCTCTAATACCGTGTGAACTGCAAGAATCCGCTCCATTTTTGATTTTGTAACTGCATACCCATCTCACATCTTCTTTTCCGCGTACATAATGTTGCTTCATCCAGTACGGAGCGCCGTCATTAGCACAAAAAATTTTACCCGTGAAGAGATTTCCGTTCTTAAACGAAGTTCGATGAGATTTTATAGCTTCGCTTCTCTTCTTCATATAATCATTCGCCTTTTCCCATGTTTCTTCGTCTATGATTTGAGGTACCCGGCTCCCGTCATCCTTAAATATTACCCATTTGGATTCTGGCAGGAATTCTTGCTTTTTGGTAAACATATCGACAATCTTCACTTTTCCACCGCAGAAATATCCTTTATATTTGGGATTTTTGATAATATTCCTGATAACATCTCTGTTTATTTTTCCACCCTTGAAGTTCCTGTACCCCATGTCCCATAATTTCTTTTCTAATTTAGGGGTAGACATGGTTCCTGATGCGTAATCTCTGAATATTATCCTAATCATTTCGGCTTCTTCAGGAACTATCGTGAGTTTCCCGTCTTTCTTGTGATATCCGTATATTCGATTTCCAAGCACAACTCCGTTCTGAATTGACCTTGCATGTCCGAATTTGATACGGCTCGAAAGTTTTCGAAGTTCATCTTGCGCAACACCTGCCATAATTGTCAAACGGAACTCGCTGTCCTCGTCAATGGTATTAATCCCGTCGTTTTGAAACCATACACAAACTCCATAGGACAGTAGTTCTCTGGTATATTGAATGCTGTCAAGCGTGTTTCTGGCAAATCTGGAAATCTCTTTCGTGATGATCATATCTACTCTTCCGAGTTTTGCATCTCGAATCATATTCTGAAATTCCTCTCTCTTTTCGGCATGGATTCCAGATATTCCATCGTCAATATATGCTCCCGAAAAAGTCCAATTCTGATTTGAACGAATAAATTCCTCGTAATATTCTTGCTGGTGCTTGATAGATACCTGCTGCTCCACTTTTTCCGTGCTAACTCTTGCGTAATATGCCACTTTTAACTTTAGGTCAAAAATAGATCCTGTCCTTAATCTTTCCCTTGCATAATATATGTTCATAAATCATTCCCCTTTGTAATTGCAGGAATGGAATCAAGAATATTATAATCGTTATTCTCGACTCCATTCAATAGTTTTTTCGTTATTTTGTTGCATTAATTTCTGCCAATACTTTATTTCTGGTTTCTTCATTGATTAGTCCGAGTTTAAAAAGCCTTTCGTTTATGGCAATCAAAATAACTTTTTCCATGCAATCACCTCAATTAATCTTATTCACACATAATCAAAAATATTCATCTGTCCATATGGCATATCATTCTCGGAATTGATAAACTTGCAAGCTATGTATCTCCCGTACCAATCCTGGTCACCGCCATATAACAGACATTTTCCTTTCTTCCCATCCCGGAAAAATCTGCATTCTGAACATGTATGCTGATATGCAGTTCCGCCGGAACGCCTGTACATTTCACTTATCGTTCTCATTTTTGCATCCCCTGTACCATTTCCATTCTGATATGCTGTGCCATATGTGCCCGGACGGATTCTTCCGGAAACGGGATTTCAAGTGACCGTTCCAGAATCCTGTTTGTGATTCTCTCATCATATTTTAGTTCTGATATCTGGCAGTTGCTCGTGAATATAGTGATTTTTCTGTCGACATACCGCCCGTTGATAATGCTATAGAATCTTTCGTTAATCCACTCTTTTCCAGAATCGGCACCGAAGTCGTCAATGATAAGGATTTCTGTTCTGGACAAATCCTCTATCAACTTTCCCTCCGCATTCCCTTTATCTCCCCATGTATTCTTGATCTCATCGAGGATTCTTAGAGATGTGGTGAACTTTACTGGCTTCTGGTATTTCTTCATGATTTCATTCGCCAAGCTGCATACTGTTTTGGTTTTGCCAGAACCTTTTGCATTCGAGAAAAGATATAATCCTATTCCCTTCTTCTGCATATCAGGAAGATTTTTAAACCAGTAATTTACCGCCTGAGCCGCCTGAGAAAATACTTTTCGGCTCTCGGTGTTCAAATATACACTTGACTTCAAATCGTTGAAATTTGAGCCTTTAAACACGTTTGGAAGCTCTGCAAATTTCAATTGATTTTCAAGGATTATTCTTTTTCTGATTCCGCAAGGGCATTCCTCACAATAGGGAATACCGCTTGCATCTCTTACCCATCTCCACCCGCTGTTCCCACATTCAGGGCATTCAAGCGAACGGGGTATCTGATTCTTCTCCGTTCCATTCTCCAAGTGGGACGAGTGGTTCGACATTTCTTTGAGTTGTGCCAGTTCCATTTCGCATATCCTCCCTGTTGTGGTATTTGTTTTCGAGTATCTTTAAGAAGTTGTTCGGTTTCACGAACCATTCAAAATTTATTATAAAATCAGTTTTCTTTCCCATAAGAAAGTCACTATTTTGTACATTTTCCAGTGCTTCCATTACTTTATCCATACCGTATTCTCGGATTCTCGCTTTCAGCATTTGAGTTCGCCTTGCTGTCATTCTTGCGATCGGCTGAATCCCGAACTGCTGAAGCTTATTCCATTCATCGACCACTTTCTGCACGTCACCGGGCTTGACTAAATCTTTTTCACAAGAAATCTGTTCTGGAATCTCTTCTTCTGACAATTCTTTCTGACGTTTTCTGTGCTCGGCAACCCGTTTTCTTGTCTGCTCTCTGATTTTTTCGAGTCCGTCAATATTCTGATGTTCTTCCCATCCGGGAATTGAAAGCAACGTTCCATCTCTGGTTATCATGCCGAACTTTTCAAGAATTGTAAGTGCAAGTTCGATCACGCTCTCATCAAAGTCCAGCTCGTCAGCCAACATTTTATTTGTATATGGAATATTCTCTGTCAGGAAAATAATCCCGTTTGAATTACAACGCCCTGCCATCGTCAGGAGCATCATCCAGATTAGCACAATATTATTTCCCTCTGGAAGTTTTCTGATATGCCGGATTTTTTTGTTATCGAACATATCAATTTCTAATCGAATCCAACTCACCTTTGTCATTTAGCCACCTTCCCGTCTGGCAATGGCATTTCCGCCCTTACCACATTGATTTTCAGATGAATTTTCCCATTGAAGAGTCCATCCGGTTTTTTGTGTGATTTTCACAGCTATCATCTTCCTCTATTAGGATGCCTTTGCGGTCACACAGCCCGTTGTCGTTTTCAATACAAGTTTTGCATGTTTTATCTACCATCTTCTTCACCCCAATCTAATTTCTGTCCACACTTATTGCAATAAAAATCTGATTTATAAAGTCCCTCTCTGTTACAAACTGGACAATCACCTTTTGTCGTATAATATCTGCCTGAAAAATCAAGAATAGATTTTATGTTATCCGGTTTCATTGGAATCTGCACTTGCAAAGCTTTAATCGCTAATTCTAGCGCCTCATGATACTCGATGATTTCTGGCATATTCGACCATACCTTTTTAGTTAATTCAATTCGTCCTCGCAAGATTTTAATTGCTTCTTCTGGTTTCATATTAATCCTCCACTCCAAACATTTTTCTTAAACTATGCTGATAATTTTTCACTGTTCGTTCAAGAGTACTATAAGCCGGTCTCAGTGTGCATCTTTCTTTATATCCATCGCATTTAGTTCCGAATAGAATAGTGTTTCTACATATACCGTCTTGACTAGCACAACATTTATTCATTTCTTCATCTCCTCCAATTCCACTTATACGATATTTTTCTCATCCAATGCTGCTTTTTCAACAGCTTTCAGGTAATCAATTTGCCGCTGAATGTAAGGATCAGTTTCTTTCCCACCAGACGCAAGCCAATCAGAGATTCTACTTTTTACGTCCTGTAAAACCGGTATAGGAATCAGTCTAGTATTAATGGTATTCAGTACTTTAATCATTAGCTTTCATCTCCTCCAACTTCTTCTCAGCTTCTTCACGGGTGAAGAATACGGTTTTACCAATTTCGCTTACCTCGGCATCTGTCGCATTAGTACACCAATCAGTAGGGTCTAAGTCCTGTTCTGGATCTGGATTTCTATAAGGAAAAATCTTTTCATCTGTCGCAAGTGTAATGTAAGCTGTACCGCTCAATGGGTCGATTCCCAATCCACAATGCACACATTTAACAATTTCACAATCATCAATAAGATAAACATAATCTCCAGACTGTGTGTATGCTTCTTTACACGGCAATCTCACAAGCAAGCCCTGTTCTTCTAAGTCTTCGTAAGTAGCAAGTTTACGAATCATTTTTTTCATAGTCCTACAATATGCTGTACCAGTTGGACAGTTATCGCAAAATTCACCACATTCAAACACAGGATCTCTTTTTTCGTTATAAGTAATCCTTCCATTTTTCAATTTCGTTAATCTCTCCATCTACTTCACCTCTTCCATCTGACTTTCTACAGTATCTGCAAGTAACTTCAAGGACTTAATAAGTGAGTCAATCAATGTTCTGTCTGGGTTTTTAGCAAATGCTCTGACAAGGTTTATAGCATCTTTGATCTTCTTCTCATCTTCAATTACGTCTGATGCTTCTACTAATTCATATCCCAGTGTAAGGTCATATCCCAGTGTAAGGCTGGCATTTCTTGTTAGTTCTTTATTGCCGTAGAACTTTAATATATCCGGGATCTGCTGTTCTTCAAATGGATATGGATACACTTCTTTTCCGCCGTACCATCTATATCCTTGTTTCTTTGCTGCTTTCAGAATATTTTCATACTCTTCATGCGTTCTGACTAATACACATTTATTTGTCAAATCGATCATCTACTTCACCTCCTGTAATCTCATCAATACACTGATTCCGACCATCGACCATCTCACACTGATAATCCGTCATATCATTCTCGGTAGTGTTTTTCTCCGGCAATGGCTTCAATGGACACCAATCGGGCTTAGCGCTTACGTCCTTAATATCTCTGCAATTTATTCTGCAGAAATAATGGAATATACCAACATATATGCACGAAATACATTTCTCTGGTGTATCAATCACTAATACTGATTTACTCATACGTTTCACTTCCTCTCAGCATCAGACTCAAAGTATTATACCCCGGACAAGTCCTGACTCCGTTTCTGGTATCTCTTAACAATACGCAGTACGGATATAACGCCATGACCTCATAGACGTGTTCTGTGGTGTCCTCACCGCGCTGGTCGATGTATTTGAAGCACTTTCCCGGTCTAAGAAAATATCTTGCGCATACATATGCTTTTGTTCCGAATCTCATACTTGCACTACTCATTCAACTCTCCCCATCCTTCACGATTTTGATTGCAACTTCAAACGCATCAGTTTCACCCTCGAAATACTCCGATGCTTTCTGTAATGCAGCAGTTCTTGTCTTTTTTGTTTTCAACTGCTCCACAACCTTGTCCACATCAAAAACTGTCGGCTGTTCATTGACGCAATCAATAAACTCTTTCTGGTCAGAGCTAATACTTGTGCCAATTTCCCAAATTTTGATGTATTTAATTAATTCGTCTGCATCTATTAATCTACCCATTCAATTCCCACCACCTTTCACGATTTGCATAACTGTCTGATATAGTGTGGAATTTCTTCCGACCAGCTTTGTTATGTATGTGTCCAACTGCTCCACAACTGCTTCCACATCATAGGCGGTCGGCTGCGCATCAATCATTTTAAACGCACTTTCTGCCGTAATTAAACTGTCTTTTCCTCCAACTTGCTTGTAAAATAACTCTTCATTCATTGCATCCACATCAATCAGTCTCATAATCCTCGCACTCCTCCGCATATTCATAACTGTCCATATCGTCACATCTGCACTGGCAGGAATCCTGTTTATCACAGCAGATGCAGCACTCTGTTTCACCGTCTGGACACTTTAATTTGCATCTTCCCATTTAGTCCTCCTCATATGGTTCTGAACAAGTGTCGTTCCATCACTCATACTTCCACCTCGCTATCCTCTGGCATCTGGAATATCATTTTTTTCATAAAATCTTTTCTAATAGTTTTTGCAATTAATGTATTATCTTTTCCCACCTGAGATTCACTAGCCGATTTGCAGACATCAGGAAGAAGAATTTCATTTAATTTTGCATCTGCATAAGCTTCCTGAATCATATCCAATACTTTCATGGCTTTTTCTTTGGTGGAATATTTTCCTAAAATAAAATATCCTCCACTTCTCTGCGCATCCTGAAGGCTCCAACATATAATAGTTAATGAATCTGGAAGCTTTAGATTGACTACAATGTTTTCGAACTTTACCAGTGCTGTTTTATCCTGACTTCTGATTAACATTTTGCGTCCTCCTTGTAATCTTCGATCGCAGATTTAAGTTGCTCATAGAAATCAATTCTTTCTCTTAGCGTGTTTAATTCATTATCGTATTTTTTTAAAAATACTTCCTTTGCTTTTTCATAATTAGGTGCATATAGTACAACCACTTTGCTGTATTCACTAATGAAATTGCCTATTGATTCTTTTTTTATAAACGAAGCGTAGATTCCATCAGGGAATTTAGTTACTGGTTTGTATGTCTTCGGTTTTTCTATTACTTTACATTCTTCAAGGCGAAGATTCCGTTTGTTTGTTTTTCTGTCACTGTCTAAAATGTAGAAATATAATTTCATTTTGTGTCCTCCTTGTCGTTCGCTCTTTTATTCCATGCTTCTATTGCATATTCGGGATTATTATAATGTCCTGTACCGCAAAGACAGTTACCGCATTTTACAAGATACTGAGCATTACCTAAATATCCTATTTCATCATCGGTAAAAATTTGCGCCTCTTCTCCACAAAACGGACAAGGTTTTAATTTCTCCATTTCCATCCTCACTTTCCCCATGCAAGCAACTGACACGCTATTAATTTAGATTTACATTCATTTTTCTTGCTATGGCTTCTATAACTGTCACTGTTACGCCGTTTCCTGCCTGCTTGTATAACTGGCTGTCAGAATTTACGAACTGTGCTTTTTCAAAATAATCATCTGACCAACCTTGCAGCCGAAAACATTCTTTCGGTGTCAGCTTTCTGATTGCTATGTAACACTGATATTTTTCATACCAGACTGCATATACAACCAGTTCTTCCGATACCTGAACGAAGATTCCCTGATTGCAGCTCGTGTCGAGTGTGTTGGCGATTTCTTGTCCGACTCTTCCTCTTCTTGTCTTGCTGTTTGGCATTGAGAAGTTCACGCTGTCAATTCCCACTCTGCATTCTGTATAACCTTGTTTCGTTGCTTCCTTTACTTCAATCGCGATTCCGTGCTGGTCCTGTCCTGTCAGTGTGAACATTGGCTCACCATCTTCTTTGAACCTTCTTCCGTTCTGACGTTTCTCTGCCCTGTCTGGTGTCAATACTGGAATTACTATTTTAGGCTCCGTGTTTCCTCCCGGCTTCGTACTGATTGTTGGTGCTAATCCATCACCACTATAAACTCTATCTCGCTGCGAATTTCTGCCATTAAGACAGCCAAAAAGATTTAACGAAACACTATTTTCTCTGTCTGTTCTTTTGATAGGAAATACTTCTGTGGAGCTTCTACCTCTAAGATGTCCGATAATAAAACATCTTTCCCGGTTTTGTGGCACTCCGAAATCTTTGGAGTTGAGCACCTGCCATTCTGCATCATACCCCCACTGCTCCATTTCAATGAGCAATCGGGCGAAATCCCATCCTCCATTAACACTAAGCAGATTTTTAACGTTCTCAATGAAAAGGTAAGTGGGCTTATCTTCTTCTTTGAGTTGTCCGATAAGGTACATAACTCTGAAAAACAGGCTTGAACGGTTTCCTTGAAATCCGGCTTGCTTTCCTGCAACGGATATGTCCTGACAGGGGAATCCGAAACACCAGCAGTCGGCTTTTGGAATGTCTCCGGCATACACTCTTCTAATGTCATTTGCGTACCATTCTCCATTTCTGTATTCCTCCTTTAATATTTCTTTCTGTCTTTTCTTGATAGGAATGTCTTCCAATGCCTTTCGCTGCTCTTCTGTCAGTAAGTGCATTGAGATGTAACTCGCAGTAGCAAATTTATCGAATTCGCAAAAACCAACGCATTCATGCCCTGCTAATTCCATTCCCCTGCGAAATCCTCCGATTCCTGCGAAAAAATCTATAAATTTCATTTTTATCCATTCCCCTCGTTTTCTCCGAATCCAAATTCCTTGTTAATATCAAAAGAATCAAATTCAATCTGCAAACCCATTTCTTCCTTAATTTCCTTGTATGCTGCTTCAACACCGATTTTCTCAACATATCTTTCGGCTTCAGTAATCTTATCAATGAAATTCTGGTTTGCTTTCTTGAATCCCCATGCTTTCTTGATTGCAATAACAGAAATTAAAATATTTGCCACAGCAATATAATCTTCTGCTTTCCACAGCTTTTCCTGTGATTCTTTGATAAGCTGCTCTCTAATTTCCTGTTCTTTTGAATCCAAATACATTTTAAGAGATTCGATTCTTATGCCAGTCTGCCTGGAAGCCTGCTCCATTGTAAAGCCAGTTATGTTAAGTGGCGCCGGGATTAAGCTTCTTCGATTTTTTGGCTTTTTAATCTTCAGTTTTCCCATCCAACAGCCCTCCTTATTTTGCCTGTCAGAGCATCGAACTCCATCAGCATTCTCACGTCGTTTTTATTTGTTTTACAGATTGTGTTGCGCCCATCATACACAATTGCATATCTTTCATCGAGCAGGCAGGCTGAACAAATCACCCTTGACACCTGGCTCTTTGTTTTTCCTGTCAGTTCTGAGATCTGATCTATGGTCATTTCTCCAATATACTTCATTCCGTCATATACATCATACAGTTTCATGTTTATTTGCTCCTATCAGTTCGTATGTCCTGTGCGAACCAGTTCCGTGAAATACGATCAAGCCATCGTCCTCGAATTGTCTCAGATGCCTTTGAACGGCTGTCATGCTAATTTCCAGTTCATCAGATATAATTCTTGTCGGAGGTGTGCCTTTATGCGATTTTGAATATTTTAAAATAAAATAATAAATATCCCGGCGGTTCTGCTTCCATTCCATATGTTTCCGATGTCTAAAATTATCCATTTTTACGATTCCTTTTCGTATGTTTTCTCATCAATCAGGCTCTGGAATTTCTCGAAAGCCCGGATTGACACCTTATTGCTCTGCTTCTCTGGTTTCAGTGAAACTTGCAAGTGTGTGTCTATGATGTGTGACAGTTCTCTGGAGAGGGATTTCTTGCCCTGTTGTATGCCTTGCATATATGTCTTTGGCGGTTTATACTCTGCAATTTTTTCTTTTCCTTCATTTTGCCCGCCTCCAGTTTTGTTCTTGACAATCCAACCAGAATCAATAGCCTTTCGGATATACTCTTTTTCTTTGTTGTCCAATTCAGATATCGGGCAATGAATGAAATCAATTTTATACCCTCCCTTATTGTCTGCTGAATATAGTCCATGCTTTTTAAGTGAAAGATCAATATGCTGCTTATACCCAGACATATGTTGGGAAAGCCTTGTCAATATTCCTTGTTTCGTTTGCCCGATGTATCCGTGAATTTCTGTCCGCCATAATATATATATACCATTTTCATCATCTAGGTTTGGATTTACTTTTAATAATCTTTTTTTATTACTTTTGTCTATTGATTTGATTCGTGCGATATTCTTGTAATTCTTCATTACTTACTACCTCAATTTTAAGATCAGGATATTTTGCATTTTTTCCACCTTTCGAGTATCTTATTAAATTCCAATATCCTACATTATATTTTCTTGCCATATTCGCTACAGTCCCGATTTCTCCGTTGATTTTAACGAATCTATTATTTCTTTTGTTGTTCCCTTGAGTGTATCTATCAACCCACCTGCAGTTATTTGGAGAATACCCCATATTATTATTCGTTCGGTCTAACGTCAATCCTTCTTTATAGCCTGATTTACAAGCCCACCTACAAAAATTTTCAAACCCATCTTTTCCATTCCATTCATCGCATAATTTTATTCCCCTTCCTCCATAATCGTTATAATTTCGACCCTTCGCACGATAACATCTATTTTTCATGTTATTATATGCATATTGAAGTTTTGTGTTAGAAAGCCCATTTTTGTAGTTTAATTTTGATATGTGTTCTATGCTTAAACACCCGCATGATTTTGTATGCCCATCTCTCAAATGTGTTCCGTCAACTACAACAATGTTTCCGCAATCGCATATACACTTCCACATTGTACGTCTTCTTGATTTTTGCCCTGCGTATTCAATAACAGTTAATTTCCCAAACTTTTTTCCCTTCATTTCTATTTTATAGCTCAATCATTGCCACCATCCCAAATCTAATCTATGACCCACCCGGTATCACTCCTTTTCAACCTGATCAATAAGTTTCTTACACTCATCTTTGACATAAGCAAGCGAGCGGATTTCAATTTCCGAATCATTGTTTGACTGTCTCCAGAAATCTTCCATTGTGTGAAAAATTCTTTTGAAATCTGGATCGTCTCCAAAATACTGGTTTTCCGTTTCAATATCGTATCCATCAAAACAATGAGCACAATCAAATCCAATCCACCATGTATCCTCATCATCACAGTTATATAAATGCGATTTTGCATAAGTAACTCCACCATGGCAACCAAGATAACCCAAATCGTCGACATTTTTCTTTGCTAACTTGTGACTGTAAGGTACTCCAACATATCCGCATCTGTATGCTCCCGGCATAAACAGAACTACATATGGATAACCTTTGTATGTAGATTTTGTTTCTAAAACAGGTTTCATTTAATCACTCCCATTCACTCTCGTATTCATCTTCGTCCTCATCACAGTAACCATTTTCCATAATTTCTTTAAATGCAGCTATCGCCTTTCTGAACCTGTCACGCAAAACGTCTTCTTTTTGTTCAAGTTCTGCGATTGACTTTTTATGTTTTTTAATTTTTTTGAGCAGTGCTTCGTTCTCTTTTTCGAGATTATATCTAGCAATTCGCTTCATGGTTGTTGGGTCTAGCTTTACGATTTCCTCTGATGCTTCAAGATACGCAACTGTCGGTCTGCAACTTGAAGATGTGATAAACGCCTGAACTTCATCTGTTAATGCAGTAATATCAAGTAGTTCTATTGGTGGGTCTTGCCACAAAAAATGTTCTACGTTGAAGCACATCATATTTTCGTTATCATAAAAAATAAGTTGCCATTTTTGTATCATTTCTTTCTCCTTTATAATTATTAACTGTTATTCTCTCTATCATCCTCTACAGCCTCACCAAGGCAAGCCATAACCGGTTCTGACTCAAGCAAGCATTCTCTTTCTCTGGTATTTTTACCATCATTTGAGTGCCAATCCCCGACAATGTATAGACTTGCATTCGCACTTAAAATGTCTGTGTCCATATTCCAATATTTAATGTGGATTTCGTATGCAGCATTTGCAGAGATCACATATCTGTAAATGCCTTTGGTGACTTCTTTCCAGTCCTTTAAATTTGCTGATACCATGCTTAATCCTCCACAAATGGTGGCTCCTCATCTTTGAAGAAACTTTCGTAATCAAACCACTCATCTTTAATGAAATTTCCGATAATTTTCACTGAATGTCCAAGTCCTTTCGTAGCAACTCTAACATGCTTTCCTTTCATTTCTATCAGGTCATCTACGCCAACAACGTCCATGATTCTCATAATCGCTTCAAGCCCTGCTTTTGAACCTTTAAAGTTTTTCGAGCCAAGGTAACCATGTCCTAAAACATATCCTCCGAATACAACGCCCCATCCACCGCCAGAAAGAGCGAGGTCAAGGGTGAGTACTCCATGATCTTTAAAATTCAATGATACATTTGTAATTTCAGCATTTCTTAATCTGTTTAATAAGTTCTTCTTCTGTCCACTGTTTCATTTTGTTCCCTCCCTGTATAGTTCGTGAATCTCAATTTAACTATTCTTGCAAAAATCGCATTCAGTATTACATTTTTTCCACTCATCTGAATATTCTTCGTACCCATCCGCTCCATTCAAATACTTATATGCAAGCACATTCATACATCTTTCACAGGCCGTAGAAAAAACAACGAGTGCTTCCTGTAGTGTATAATCTCCGCTGTTTACCATTGCCATTACGACATCTTGATTTCCACCTCCAATACTTGTATGTAAGTCAATAAGTGGTGTAGTATCCGTTCCATAATCCCATTTTCTTCCCCATGGCTGCCACCACTTTCTTGTTTGGCTGCACCCACAATTAGTGCATATATGGCCTTTTAATCCCCTTATCAGACCTGTATCCTTTTTCCAATATTTCCGTTTGTGCTTGCACGCTTCTTTCTCAGCTTTGCCATGCACTACATATACGTGTTCTGTTATTTGTAACGGAAAGCAGGAATGGTACGTTCTCGCTCCTTCTGGTGCTTCACATGCCAAATCATCTTCTGGCTTAATTAAATTTCCGTTTTCATCCTCATACCAAATTCCCAACTTTAATTTTGATTTATCAATTTCCATTTTTCTCCTTTCAAAACGGGCATAAATTCAAATCAACATCCAGTCCCGGTCTTGCGATTTGCACCAGAACATCATCCCCGGCAACGTCCTGTATCTCTTTCTGCATCACTTCCGGATTCCCCCATTCCTCTGACAGGTGACACAGCGTTATGGTTCTGAGCGAAGCGGTCTTGTTCACTCGGATAATCTCTTTTACAGTAGATAAGCTGCTGTGCCCCCGGATGGAGTGTTCAAACTTAAATGAATCCTGCTCCGGCGATTCGTCAAGATGATTACATTCTATAAGGAAGTGATTTATTCTCATGTTCTTGAATGTGAACGGCAAATATGAGAAGTCTGTCGCATATATCAGTCGTCCACATTCTTCATGAGATATCATGTATGCAAAGTTTGGTGTCTTGTCGTGTGGGACGTAGAAAGGTGTTGCCCGGAATGAACCTATGTCCTTCGATTTCTTTTCTGGTAAGCCGATCATCAGCTCACCAGAGGTTGTGTTTACACTCTCAACTGTCTCGTCGTTAGTGTAAATTTGAATGCCGGACTGCATTAGATTCTGAAACGATTTCAGGTGATCTCCGTGTCCATGTGTCAGTAGACAACCCGAAACTTCTGATATCCTATAAGAAATTCCTTTCAGGATTTCCGAGTATTTGCATCCACAATCCAAAAGCAAGATTTCACCAGATTCAGATTTAAGCGCATAGCAGTTTCCCGGCTGACTGCCTGTGTTTATTACTCGCATGAACATTTTGAATCACCTCACTTTCTATTCATTGTATTTATACATCTAAGATAGTATTGGCTTCTTCTATAGCTTCCTCTAAATCGTCATGGGTATACGGAATGTCTATTCCCCCATTTAGTTTTTCCAACTCCATATAGCTTACTTTACACATACTGTCTCGCATTAATTTGAGCTGTCTTAACGGAAGTTCAATGGTTATTATCTGTTCCCAGTCTTTCTTACTGTCTACTCTCTTCATATCTCACCATCCTTCGGAAATCTGAATACAATGTTTGCCGGTTCAAATTTCACATCTGGACTGCTAACCATGGTTTTGATGATTCCAAAACCTCTTGCAGCCATTTTTATACATTCCTCGTAATCGTCATCACTCATTTCAACGTTTTGTGATAAAAACATTCCTGCATACACTCTATTTAACATTTCCATTGCTTTCTGACACTTTTCTCGGCTTTCATAAACTGCCATCACATATGGACTCTGCTGTATCCCTCCGGCAAATACTGCCTGTATGTAGTTGTCTGAAACAAGCAACGCTGTCATTTCATACGGAAGATTTATCTTTCCATTCTGCGATATAATCCTCATAGTTCTCACCTCGTTTCTCGAAATAGTCTTTTACCGACTCATAGTACGGGCAGTTTTCACACCGCCCGATACAAGCCATATATTTACCGAACTTTCTTGAGTCGCACCGATCAAAATTGATGCAGTTGAAGTACATCATGTTCGATCATCTCCGAAAAATAACTCTCTCATGTCAACCGGTTCGTATTTCTTGTGCAATAACTTCTTATTCTGTCTCGCCCCGTGCGGGTCATTACATATGAAGCTTTTGCATATTTCTGGTCTGACTGGATAAATCTCACATTTATTATTCCTTTTTGAGTCATTCAAAAACGGACAGGTTAGGTCAAATCCAAGATTTTTGACTGGATAATTGTGTTGCTGTTCCTGTATATAATTCTTTTTGATGTACCGTCTGATTTCTTTTATCTCTTTACCAGAGACGGGGAGTAGAGTGGAGCAGCAAGCCCCACACCCTGTACATTTTCCATTCTCTGTGTAATCGTAAAGACCATTCTCCATATTTTTGAATGCTTCTGCTAATGTTCCTACCATATTAATGCATCTTCCATCCTACATCTCTTCCTGCTTCATAAAATCTGGAATGCTTGATTCCTGTCCTGCTGCCGGAACTGGTTCTTTCTCGGCGGTCTTTACGACTTCTGCGACTGTCGGCTGTTTGGGCTGTTCTTCGATTGCCGCTGGCTCGTCTGGGATAAATTCTTCAGCATTGGCGTTCTGCTCGATTTCATAAGCAACTTCATTTTCAATAATGTCCTGTTTTGGGATTTCTTCTGTAAATTCTTCAGCTTCCTGCGTAAAAATATCTCCGTGGCTATTAATGATCTGTTTCAATGCACGATTGATAACAGTTTTCTTTGCCATCTGGTCAGTAAATTTCTGATGTGTTCCATTGCCGTTTTCCTTGTAACCATAGCCCTGTGACCAAGCCTGCTTGATCTGTTTCATATTCATTACTTCCAGATGTTTTGTTCCGTCTTCCATCAGAACCACTGCATATGCCCCAAGAATCTTATCGTTGTCAATGTTCATAAAATCCTGTTCATGAGAATCCAGAACTTTGTTTCCATCTTCGATGTGGTATTTGAACTTATCACCATCGTAGATGATCTCGGCGTGAATATCTTTCATTCCATATCTTCTGGCGATTGTAATGTTTCCGAAGTAAGACCTCTGGAACTGACACTGACCGGAATAGGCAATGAAATAACCCTGTTTTTTCTGAACTGAAAGTCCGAGCGTTGCCATGTTCATAAGGCTGTTTGCAATGCTTGTAGCTGTGCAAGATTCCAGAACTGGCTTATTATTTCTGTCTTTTGTTTCTTTCAGAGTCAGATATGCCCCCATGAGTGCATTGCTGAGGTTGTAGTCTTTTGGGAACGAAAGACCGTATTTGCATTTTTCTTCAAGCTGCTTAGTCAACCCGTCAATGAATGAGTTGTTGATTACGATTGCCGCCTGCTGTTCTCCTGCTGTTGCTAACTGTGTTTTGTTTGCCATAACAATTCTCCTTTTCTTGATTTTTATAGTTTCAATGCCTATCTTTGCCTTGCTCTTCTGTTCCTTTGCTTGGTGTATATTTTTTGCCTTTTCGTAGCCGTTCATTGTACCGCAGTTCCGTTGCCAATCTTCTCAATACTGTTCCTAGCCTTTGCTTTTCAATTCTTCTCTACTCAGTGCTTTCGCAAAGCACCTCGTTGCCACTCTAATTGCCGTGTTTATTTTCTCTTTTCCGCTCAGGGCTTAGCGTTGCCGTTTCACTTCAGTTCGGCTCTGCGCTTCTCATTTCCAATCCTTTGCACCTCAAAGTGACGCTTATCCATTTCATATCATTTCGTTTCCAGTTCTTCCCATTTGAAACGACCCTTGCCTGAATTGCGCCACTGTCCAATACCTCTCAATTCTCCGTAATCAAGCCATTCTTTTACGACCGCTTCATGGCTGTCGCATAAACATTTGACTGTAAATTCAATCCAACTTCCAGCAGGAATACTCTCACTGTTTGCCAATGCGATTCTCTCGCCTTGTGCTGTCTGTCCTCTCAGAGGTCTCTGACAAGTGCTCATTTCACCGTCAAAATGAATCGGAATCTTGCGTTCTTCCACAAAAATCAGTCCGTCAATTTCCTTTTTGTAAGCCTTGATTTTCGAGGATTTTGAACCTGTAACCTTTCTGAGCATTCCGCAAGCATCTTTGAAGAAACCTTTAATCTGGTAGTCCCAGTAAATCGGAACGCCATTATCTCTCGGAAATACTGTCATTGATTTTTCTACGACTTCTTCTACGCCAATTGCTTCCACCTCTTCTTTTCTTGTCGGTGCATCTGGTGCATTTGAAGCGATAAACGCTTCATGAATCTCCGGGTTTGCACTTGCTGTTCCTAAAATTTCCTCTAAAAATGTTAATCTTACTTTTAATTCTTTCATTTTTCTTTCCTCCAAATTTGTTTTCTGAGCATATCAGCTCTGTTCCCTGCCATTCCATCGCGTTTCGTTGCACCGCTCCGCTTTGCCTTTGCTCCTCTGTTCACGGTAACACTCTGCTTTGCCTTTGCTGTACTGCACTCATCATTGCAATTCCATTCCTTTGCTTGACAACACCACGCATATCTTCGCAATTCCACTGCTTTGCTATCTGTTTCACTTCCACGCCAAGCCCTTGCGATTCCGCTCTGTCCCATGCTGTTCCTCGGCAGATCTATTCGCATCCGCGCAGTTCATATCCTTTGCCGCTCAATCGCCTCTTAGCTAAGCAACTCCGTTGCCCTTCTATTCTCGTCTATTCTATCGCCGTGTGTTTAAATATCTTCAAATCTCCGTTACCGTCATATCCCCCTCAGCAACTTTTAAGAATATCAACTGCGCATCTGCGTTAATGCCTGCCAGACTGCTGTTGTCCAGTTCTGCTGCACAGTCTACGAATATCGGATAACTCACGCCGTAAAACTTCTGTAAACCGTCTATGATGGAAATTTTTCCTTTCATCATCAGGGCTGTATTGGCATTCCCGACCAGTTTCTTCCAGCCACCGTCCTTGTCCTGCACGTACCAGATGCAAGCATCTACTACTTCACCGTTTTTCTGCGTATCGAACAGTTTCACCTTAATTCCGTCAAAGTACTGATTTACCGCATCTTCAAGGGCTGTATTCTTCGCCATACTCAATGATTTCAGTTCATCCAGAATCATCTGTGCATCAGCTTTGCTCTGTGCGTACTGCTTCTGGCTTTCCTGAAGCTTCTCGATCTGTTCGTCAATTCGGACGTTGTTGTTGGCTTCTCCGATTCTCTGATTAACTGCTGCCAATTCCTGTTTCTTGCCGGATAACTGCTCTGAAAGCTGTTTCTTTGCTTCTTCGCCATCGTCCAGAGAATTAAGTTCCTGCTCTTTCTCTTTGATTGATACAAGAATTTGCTGATATTCAGCGTTTTCTGAGAAATCTGGCTCTTTCGGCATAGCTTCCATATTCTTATTTTCTGCATCCAGAGAAGTTTTGATCTGCTCTAATTCATCTGTCAGTTTGGAAATCTCAGATGTGAGGGTTTCTTCTTGCTTATGCGCTTCTTTCATATCGGCAGACGCTTTGTTTCCAACCTGAATAACTTCATCAAGTTTGCGTTTCTTGTCCTGTTCCCATTCTTCCTTGGCTTTTAACTGCTGATTGATTCTTTCCTGCTTCTTCTGTTCAAATCTGCTCTTTAACTGCTCAATCTGCTCTGGTGGAAGACTATGACCACAAGTCGGGCAAATGGTATCTGCGTCCTTGAATGCCTCGGATTTAATGCTTTCCAGAACTGTGTTGTCCCATTCTGTGTCTTTGATTTTGGTATACTGTGTTCTGGCGTTCTGTAATTTTTCAAGAAGATCTTTTTTCTGCGCTCTCAGGCTTTCCAATGTAGAAGTCTTTCTGTTCAACTCTGATGTTTTGATATTCCTGTCTAATTCAAAACTGCTAACTTTATTGCAAACCGATGATTTCTGCTCTAACAAGTTCGCTTTAGCCTTTGATTCCGTCTCTAACAGTTTGGTTCTTAACCCTGCCAGTTCCGCTTTAATCTCTCCAGCTTTCTCGTTCCCTGCCTGCGCAATCTGCTTTTCGAGGTCTGAAATCTGTTCCTGCAAGGCATTCTTCTGCAATTCCAATTCGGCGGTATCAGCATCGACTTTCGCCTGCTCCATACCGATAATCTGGTTTGGAATGGCTTTCAACTGTTCCTCTGCCTTTTTCAGCGTTGCGCTGTTCATGGCTTTGATTTCGTCTACCTTATAAGTTTCCAGAAGTGGTATCAGTTCGGCACAGTCTGGAACTGTCTTGGCAATCTCTAAGTCCGACTTGCCGGCACCGCCTGACATGGAAAACAGAATCTTTCTGGCATCTGCATCTTTCAGGTCTGTGAAGATTTCCATGTGGGACAGCATAAGGAAATTATCAAAATCAAATCCTCGTTCTTTCAAATCGGCTTTAAAATCTCTTTCAGCTTTCGGAACGCCGTTGATTTCGTACTTGTTTGATAATGCAACCTTGCCCGGTTTCCCGTCCTTTGGCTTACTTTCTGTGCGCTTCTGGAACTTCGCTACGCTTACCGGCTTCCCATCAATTACAAGGTCACTATCAACTCTTGGCAGACATTCTCTACCATCATCTGGTCTGATATCCGGGTTACTCTTTAAACTGTAGTCTTTGTCGCAAAGCACCCACATATGAGCATCTGCCAGTGTGGTTTTCCCGCATCCATTCTTCCCGGAAACGATTGTTCTGTGTCCGAACCGTATTTTCTTTTCTGACTGGCCTTTAAAATCGGTCAATCTAATTTCTCTTACTTCGATTTTCTTCATATTACAAAATCTCCAATCTTTTTACTGATACCTCCAACACTGTTACCCATGATTGACTCTGATCAGACCACAGTTCCCGACTTTGGAATCTTCCACGGAGTTTGATTTTTGCTCCCTTTTTCAGATTTTCTACGACATCTGCGTTTTCCTCCCAGCACAAACAACTGATGGCATCTGATCTGGTATATCCGGCTTTCTTCTTTCTGTTTACTGCCAGAAGTATTCTTGCCAACTTCCTGTCATTGCTTGTGCCAATCATCTTTATTGTTGGTTTTTTAATCAGATATCCAGTCAGATAAACTTCGTTTGCGTCGTGTTCTTCTAGTCTTTCAAGGTACTGAATATTCATTGCTCTTACATACGCCACAAGGCTTTTTTTACCATCTTCCCGGACTGTACGGCTTCGCATTTCACCATATACACTAGCAATCAGCTCTGTTTCTCTGGAAATCATGTATTCTGGTGCAATAATTGGAAGAATGTCATAAGATGCATTCTTTCTGAATATTGTCATTCTTCCCTCGTACATCTTGGTTCCGCTGTATTCTTCATGTGAGAACACGAACCCTGCCGGAATGTCACCAGATAAAAGTACCTGGTTTTCATCACGAATTTTCATTTCCTAAATCACCTTCTTCATTCAACAGCAATAATGTCTCCACAAGAACTGCTGCCTGCTTTAAAACAATGTTACTGAGTTTCTTGTTTCTTGCTTCGAGTTTTGCGTTTTCCGCTTCCAGATCACAAATAATCTCGCTTGCAAGTGGTTTCTGTTCGTTGGATGTGTGTGTTTTAGACATAAAAATGCCCTCCTAATTATTTATTTGATAAATACAGGAAGGTGTGTTATACTTGTCCTGTATTTAACTTAGCCAAATTAAGTTAGATACGTGGCTCTGCGTGGTATGGTGGTACCCGCAGGGCTTTCTTACTCTTTATCTGCTTCTACAAATTCGCCATTAATGAGTTTATAGAATGTATCTGGCTTAATCTTTTCACCGTCAACTTTTGCACTTTTTACATCTACGATGTGGTATTCGTCGCCCAGCTTTTTGTATTCTGCCAGTACAATAAAGCATCCAAGTGAACCTTTAGCCTTAGAATTGTATCCAATGGCCATTGCGACGCTTTCTTTTCCTTCTACTGTTGCTGCTGAGCGGTCTCCGGTGTTGGTTGCTGCTGAGCGGTTTCCGGTGTTGGTTGCTGCTGACCAGTTTCCGGTGTTGGTTGCTGCTGACCAGTCTCCGGTGTTGGTTGCTGCTGACCAGTCTCCGGTGTTGGTTGCTGCTGACCAG
>ERZ1035027.434-NODE-434-length-24244-cov-4.773905_pt1 | contig 24244 bp, 32 predicted proteins | sample MGYA00520604_ERZ1035027 | MGnify/ENA primary metagenome ERZ1035027 (study PRJEB33766, sample SAMN09781743) | gut metagenome | biome: gut microbiome | host: Homo sapiens | place: Madagascar | study: EMG produced TPA metagenomics assembly of the PRJNA485056 data set...
AAATTCAATGAGTAACCAATGCAAGACAATGGATCGCCTAACAATGGCATAGACATCATAGCAACGGTTATTTCTCTCGCATTTTCAGGTTTGGGCGGTGTGGTTAAGTATATCACCGCAACACAATCAGCAGGCTCACCTGTGAAATTATCTTCCGTAGTCTCAAGTTTCTTAGTTGGGGCTTTTAGCGGAATGGTTGTAGCGTTTTTCTTAATGTCTCAAAGTATCGACACTTTAATGATTATCTCAATCGCTGGAGCGTTTGGGTATTTTGGCGTACCTGCTTTATGGGGTTTGCTAAGAGTATTCTTTCGCCAGATTGGCGGTTCGGTTGATGATTTACGTTCAGATTACTCAATGAAAGATATCGAAAGAGAAACCAGTAAAAAACGCTCACTTCGTTACGATGACGAAACGCCAACCAATGATAACGAGGAAGATATTTTAATCACCGGCAAAGAAGAGCAAGACGATGATGTAGAGCCAAGGAGTAAACGGAATGGGTAGAGAAAGAGCCGCAAGATTAGGAATTGCACTCGATAGAGTTTTCGGCTGTTTTCTTTTCGCAGGCTGTATCGGGCTATCAATTCAAATCTTCACACAGAACAAGAGTTTGGAATTATTACAGGACAGATACGACCAGACAGTTCAATTAGCAGAAGAGCGAATGAAAAGGATTGATGCTCTTCGAGATGTGGTAAGTGACAGAAATGACCGAATTGAATTCTTGCTTAGAGAGCAAGCAAAGGAGCGTAAGCGAAATGAAGATAAGCTGGATGGGATTAGTAAGATTGTTCTTTCAAGTAAATGCGTTCGTAGCGATAGTGTTAGTCGTGCTGTTATCGACAGGCTGCTTAAGTCCGAGTAAGCCGGTTGAGAAGATTAAGATTATCCGAGTAACCATCCCAGACAATCTTTTAGTGACTTGCCCTAAACCAACATTAAACGGTGAGAAATCTTCTGATGTTGCTGTTTACGCTGTAAAGGTCACTGACCAATTAAAAATCTGTAACAGCCGAATTATACAGATTAAAAACCTAGTGAAAGATTACGAACATGAAATCGAGCAAGATGCTCACAGTGAATATCAATCGTTAGGCTTTGAGAAAGAAAAGGACGACCGCAACACTAAAGGTCGAAACAATGGCAAAGGTAGAGGACGTTGATAATGTTAATCTCCGAAGCAGTCTTCAACAAAGTATTCCCTAGAGCAATTAATGGAATGTATCAAGCGATTGATAAACACATTGAGTTGGCTGGTTGTTTCAATAAGCAACAACAAGCAATGTTTCTTGCTCAATGCGGACATGAAACTGGCGGATTTACTGTATTGAGTGAAAACTTAAATTACTCAGCCGATGGACTGATGAAAGTTTTCCGTAAGTATTTCCCTAATCCTAACATTGCTCGTCAGTACGAACGTAAACCAGAGAAGATTGCAAGTCGAGTATATGCCAATCGAATGGGTAACGGGCCGGAAGAAACGATGGACGGTTGGAATTATCGTGGTCGTGGCTTAATTCAAATCACTGGTAAGAGTAACTACATTAAATTCGCTCAATGGCTAGGCGACACGATCAACCCAAAAGAAGTATCAAGCAACTTAGATTTAGCCGTTAAAACTGCGGTGTGGTTCTGGATATTCAACGATTTAGCATCTATTGATTCTGTTCAAAGAGTAACACTAAGAATTAATGGTGGCACTAACGGGATTGATGGCCGTTGTCGATTATTCCGTGAATTAATGATTTCTTAATGGTGGCTAGAATGTTTAATAAGCTAACACTGATTTTTCTAGCGGTAACAGTTAGCCTGTGCGGTTGGATTTGGTTTCAACACGGAACAATAAATGACTTAAGAGCCGAAAACCAAACACAGGCTAATCTTATCGCAGAGCAAGAAAAGGTTAATCAATCGCTAAAAGATACGATTGAGACAGAACGTCAAGCGGTGGAACAGCAGAGAGCTATTAACGATGAAATCAAACAAGCAAGCCAAGATAAAATCCAAGCGGTTAGAAAGATTATTAAGACACAACCTTGTTATAGCACTCGCATTGCCGATGATGCTATTGAGCGGTTGCACTAACAAGGTTACTACAAAGACGGAATATATTTATCCGCCACAGGCTTTTCTTGTGCCTTGTGTGAAAACTCCGTTTATGGGTAACACATACGGTGAGGCAGTAGAGCATCTAATCACTGTGATAGCCGAGCGAGATATGTGCGCCAGTCAAATCACAAACATTAACAAGTGGATTGAAAGCACAAAGAGCGGTAGTGGATTAAAGAGATAGTCCTTGTATAACAAATAATCTTAAGAAAAAAATAAAGATCGCAAAATAAAGTGCGGTCTTTTTTTATTTTAAAGGTTTGATTTTAAAAGTAAAAGGTACTCCTGAGGGGATACCCATTTCCACGGGGTTGCGGGCGCGCGGTTTTCGACAGTTTTTTGACATCTAAGGCATCATCATCTTTCTTCCTATTTTCGAGGGGTTGGCAATCAAAAATTTTTTTGAGGTTTGGTAATTATGGAAAATTTATTTGAGATTAAATTAAACATAAACCAAATAGCCGAACTTGTCGGAATGCACCGTCAGACGGTATCTCAAAGGCTTGCCGGATTAACTCCAGCGATTGGCAGCAACACAAAATTAAAACTTTATTCGTTGTCTGATTTAATCAGAATTGGTCTTGTTGAAAAAATGACGGCAGATGTCGATAGTTTATCACCTAGTGATAGACGAGCATTTTGGCAAGCTGAAAATGAGAGACTTAAATATGAGCGTGAAACTGGTGAGCTAATTCCGGCTTATGAAGTGGCTCAAGAAATGAGCGCTCAAGCTAAAGCGGTTGTTCAATCACTTGAAACTTTACCAGATATTCTCGAGAGAGACTGTGGATTATTACCATCGGCATTAATTAGAGTGCAGCAAACTATTGACGATTTAAGAGATCAAATGGCTCTCCAAATTCAACAGTCAGAAGAAAAGCAAAATCATCATAGCGACAGAGAGGAAGAGTAAATGTTTGCATCAGCTAAAGATATTCGCCGTGATGTTGCTAATCTTGTCAAAGCTCCGCGCAGAATGAAAGTGTCTGAGGCTGTTTCTGAATATATGCGAGTTCCTGTTGGTGGTGGAAATTCTGTTAGATGGGATAAAAATACCGCACCTTACATCATTGAGCCAATGGATTGCTTGAATTCACGCGAATATGATGCGGTAATTTTTGTTGGTCCGGCTCGAACCGGCAAAACAATAGGATTGATTGACGGTTGGATCACATATTCAATTATTTGCGATCCATCTGATTTTCTTCTTGTTCAACTTACTCAAGAAAAAGCAAGCGAACATAGTAGAAAAAGATTAGATCGCACTTTTAGATGCTCGCCAGAAATTCAAAAGCGGCTAAGTCCTCGCAGTAATGACAATAACGTACATGATAAATATTTCAGAGCAGGTAACTTATTAAAAATTGGTTGGCCGTCAATTAACGTGTTGTCATCGTCTGATTATAAATACGTTGCATTAACTGACTACGATAGATGGCCAGAAGATGTAGATGGTGAGGGTGATGGTTTTAGTTTAGCCTCAAAACGTACCACGACATTTATGAGTGCTGGCATGACACTTGTAGAGAGTTCGCCTGGTAAAGATATTGTGGATGTAAAACATCACCCAAGAACAACGCACGAGGCACCTCCAACAACGGGTATTTTGTCCTTATACAATCGAGGCGATAGACGTAGATTTTATTGGCAATGCCCTAGTTGCTCCGAATGGTTCGAACCTTCAATGGTTAACATGGTTGGGTATCGTGATGATACCGACTATGTTAAGGCAAGCGAAAACGCTAGATTGCAATGCCCACACTGTCAATCTCTCGTAGATCCTGACAAGAAACGCGCACTGAATATCGGTGGCAAGTGGTTAAAAGAGGGGCAAACGATAGATAAAGACGGTGTGATACATGGAGATGGAAGAAACTCTCGTATTGCATCATTTTGGTTAGAAGGCCCTGCAGCCGCTTATCAAACATGGGCGCAATTAACTTATAAATTACTCACTGCTGAGTACGAATTTGAGATGACCGGCAGTGAGGAGACCTTAAAGGCAGTAACAAATACTGACTGGGGATTGCCTTATTTACCACGCTCCGCACTTGAGCAACGCCGAAGTGATGAGCTAATGGAGCGGCGAGAAGATACAGAAAAAAGAACGGTGCCTTTTGGGTGCCGTTTTTTATTGGCTGCAGTTGATGTACAGGGTGGGCGGAACCGTCGCTTTGTAGTCCAAATTGTTGGCTATGGCGAAAACAGCGAACGATGGCTCATTGATAGATACAACATTAAATCATCAATGCGGAGCAATGCTGATGGAGAAAGTCTCCCAATTGACCCGTCCGCCTACCCTGAGGACTGGGATTTGCTTATTAGCGATGTACTCAATAAGCAATATCGCATCGAGGGGCTAGAGGGTGGATTTATGCCAATCCTTGCGATGGCTGTGGATAGCGGTGGTGAGGATGGTGTAACAGATAACGCCTATAAGTTTTGGCGTAGATGCAAACGCGATGGATTATCTAAGCGCGTTTATCTCGTCAAAGGTGATAGTACCAAGCGTCAAAAACTTATTACGCGCACTTATCCTGACAATACATCTCGCTCAGATCGTCGTGCTAAAGCACGCGGTGATGTGCCTTTGTATTTACTCCAAACAGACCAGCTAAAAGATCGCATTAGTAACGCATTAAGTCGTGAGACTATCGGCGCTAACTATATCCATTTCCCGTCATGGATTGGCGAATGGTTTTTTGATGAACTGACCTACGAGGAGCGAGGACAAGACGGTAAATGGCGTAAACCAGGAAAAGGCAATAATGAGGCGTTTGACTTATTTTGCTATATCCATGCAATCGCTATTTTACGCGGTTATGAGCGTATTAAGTGGGGTGACGAGGATAACGTCCCTTATTGGGCAAGGCTCCCACACTTAAACCCAGATGTAATCCGAAAAGAAACAGCTGCACAGGAAGAAGAAACTGAAAGTGCGGTAGAAATTGAACAAGTTAAACCGCAACCGAAAGTCAAAACAAAAAGTAATTGGCTAAATGGTGGTGGCGGCAAAAAAAGTGGTTGGCTTTAACTCCCAGACAGCCTTAAATCGATAGATATCGAGCCTGTAAAAAGGTGGGGATGTTGCGGTAATAACTCAAGCCCTGACTAGAGATAGTTGGGGCTTTTTATTATCTAAATTTGGAGGTTATAAATGCAATTAGCAAACCCTGAAAGTTTTAAACAATTCGTACAAAATAAAGACTCAAAAACAATTACCACATCCGAAACAGTTGCTAGAGTTTTTGGTAAGTTGCACGCTCACGTAATGCGTGATATCCGCGAGATTTTAGAATCTGGAGACGATGAATTTAACCGATCCAATTTTGGATTGGTTGAATACATCGATAAAAAAGGCGAAAAAGCGCCCAATGTTTGAGATGACAAAAGACGGTTTTATGTTGTTGGTTATGGGCTATAAAACCAAAAAAGCAATGGCAATTAAGATTGCTTACATTAAAGCCTTTAACTTTATGCAAGATCAATTGCTATCTGGAAATATGACATTGCTTGAGCAATATTACCAAGCCTTAGGTGAGCATAAAGCCGAAAAACAATTAGCAAGCGTTTGCGGCAAAGCGCTGAACGAATGGAAAGGTAAAAAACCGTTACTTGAAGCAACACTTAAAATCTTTGAAGATAAATTGCAAATCGAATTACCACTACTTAACTAACCGCGCTGTAAAAAAGTGCGGTTTTTTATTGGGGCAAAAATGGCTATCTACGACAGAGACGAACTCGAAGAAAAAATCCGAACCCTTGATGAAAAGATCGAAAACGCCCAAAGCCAAGTGAGCTTTAATGGACGATCGGTATCTTATCAAGTGTCCGAATGGACAAAACAACGTGACCGCTATCAACAAATGCTTAATGAGTTATTAGCGGAAACAAGACAGCGCGTTAAACGCCACAGAATCAAATATGCGAGATTTTAACCAATGGGAATATTAGATAAAGCGATTGCCGCAATCTCGCCTAAATGGGGCGCACAGCGAGCAAAAAGCCGATATGTGATGAATGCATACGAGGCGGCAATGCCAAGCCGCACGCATAAGGCAAAACGCGAAAGCCAAGGCGCTAACGTATCGACCAAACAAAGTGCGGTAAGTTTGCGAGAGCAGGCAAGGGCATTAGACCAAAATCACGATATTGTAATCGGCATCTTGGATAAGATGGAAGAGCGAGTTATCGGCTCAAGAGGTATCCATATTGAGCCACAGCCGCTAAATTTAAGTGGTGATGTTGATGAGGATTTGGCGGAACAAATCCGCAAAAAATGGGCGGAATGGTCTGTGCGTCCTGAAGTTACTGGACAATTTACTCGGCCAGAGTTAGAGCGAATGCTTTTGCGCACTTGGTTACGAGATGGTGAGGTATTTATCCAGCTTGTGCGTGGTAGTGTAACTGGACTAAATCATAGCACTGACATTGCATTTAGCCTTGAGGCGTTAGAGCCTGATTTTGTGCCGATGTGGCAATCTGACACAGCTAATATAATCCAAGGTATAGAGATTAACGCCTGGCGTCGTCCTGTGTCTTACCGTGTTTACATGGACAATCCACAGGAAAATAACCGCACTTATGGGCGAGTTAAAATGGTGCCTGCGGAAAATATGCTGCACCTTGCGTTTAAAAAACGTCTGCACCAATTACGTGGCGTGTCGATGTTGCACGGTGTTATTGTCCGCCTATCCGATCTAAAAGATTATGAAGAGAGCGAGCGTGTGGCCGCACGAATTGCCGCAGCCTTTACGATGTACATCAAAAAAGGTGATGCCGCACTCTACGGAGATAATGATGATTATGGTGCAGACAGTCCGGAGCGAGATTTTGAGATTGCACCAGGTGCAATCATTGATGATTTAAAACCTGGTGAGGACATCGGGTTAATCAACTCAAACCGACCAAACGTTAACCTTGAAACCTTTAGAAACGGTCAATTAAGAGCAACGGCGGCTGGTACTCGCTCCAGTTACTCAAGCATTGCACGTGACTATAACGGGACTTACTCAAGCCAAAGACAAGAATTGGTTGAGAGCTTTGAGGGATATGCAGTTCTTCAAGATACTTTTGTCGCACACATCTCTAGACCAATCTATCGAGAGTGGTTGAAGATGGCTATCGCAAGCAATGAAATTGATGTTCCAGCCGATATAGATCGCGAGACCTTATTTAACGCTGTTTATTCTGGACCAGTAATGCCATGGATAGATCCGGTTAAAGAGGCTCAAGCATGGAAAGAACGAATTAAAGGTGGATTAGCTACGGAAAGCCAAGCAATTAGAGCGAGTGGAAGTAATCCAGCAGAAGTAAAACGCAGACGGAAAGTCGAAACCGATGAAAATAAAGATTTAGGCTTGAAGTTTGATACAGACTTAACCAATACAGGACAGGCAAATGCAGAAAAAACAAATGCTAATGAATCCGAAAGCGATGACAACAAAGACTAAAGCTAAGACAGAGAACGGTTGGTACTCAATCAAAGCTAAAGCTAATGAAGTTGCTGAGATTTCGATTTATGAAGAGATTGGTGGGTGGGGTGTTTCAGTAAAAACATTTGCAAATGATTTAAAAACTTTAGGTGGAAACTTAAAGCAAATTAATCTACACATTCATTCACCTGGTGGCGATGTATTTGAGGGCCTTGCGATTTATAACTTGTTAAAAAATCACCCTGCAAATATCACCGTTTATATTGATGGATTGGCGGCAAGTATGGCGAGCGTAATCGCTATGGCCGGCAATGAAGTAATCATGCCTGAAAACGCAATGATGATGATCCATAAACCTTGGGGCATTCAAGGTGGCGATGCTGAAGAAATTCGCAAATATGCCGACTTGCTCGATAAGGTGGAAGATGCATTAATTTCTGCGTACTCAAGCAAAACAGGCAAAACCGCTGAAGAATTGGCGGAAATGCTATCGGCAGAAACGTGGCTTAACGGTAAAGAATGCGTTGAACACGGATTTGCGGACAAGTTAGCCGAGCCGCTGGTGGCAATGGCTGCTATTAAATCAAACAAACTAGAGGAATTCTCCAATATGCCAAAACAAGTACAAGATATGTTCAATCAGCCTCAAGGCGATGCGGCAGGTCAAACACAACCAGCGGCAAAAACTGAACAAAAAACTCCCGAAGTAGTTAATACACAAGCGCGAAACGATGCGATTAAAGCGGTATTTGCTCCGTTTGGTTCTGCTCACGATGCCTTATTAGTTGAGTGCTTAGGTGATTTATCAATTACCGCTGAGCAAGCGAAAGACAAATTACTTGCTAAATTAGGCTCAAACACCACGCCAAGTGCAGCACCTACCGCATACGTTGGTAATGGCAATATTGTTGGCGATAGTGTTAAACAATCATTGTTAGCCCGTGCAGGTATTGATAAAGACCAATCAAACACAAAAGCTAACGCATATAGCGGTATGAGCTTGCGCGAATTGGCTAGAGCATCACTCGCAGATCGTGGCGTTAGTGTTGCCGGTCAAAATGCAATGGGCATTGTGGGCTTAGCATTCACACACTCAAACTCTGACTTCGGTCAAATCTTAATTGATGTAGCTCACAAATCACTATTGAAAGGTTGGGAAAGTGCGGTAGAAGATTATGAAAAATTCACTACTCGCGGCACTTTAACAGACTTCCGTACAACTAAACGCGTTGGACTTGGTGGATTTAGCTATCTTCCTGAAGTTGGCGAGGGTGAAGAATATAGCTATGGCAAAATCGGTGACGAGGGCGCGAATGTAGCACTTGCAACATACGGTCAATTATTCTCTATCACTCGTCAAGCTATCTTGAACGATGATATGCACCTCTTGACTAAAATCCCTGAGAAAATGGGGCAAGCTGCAAAAGCAACAATTGCTAAATTAGTGCTCGCACTTTTAACCGGTAATGCTATTGCTCAAGACGGTAAAAAATTATTTGATGCGTCACATAACAACGCATTCAACAACGCGGCACTAGACATTACAAACATTGATAAAGCTATTCAAATGATGAATGGTTTCGTTGATGCAAGCGGTCAGCCTTTAGCTATCGAGCCAGAATTCTTATTAGCGCCAACATCTTTATACACTCGCGCTAAACAATTATTAGGCTCTACAAGCGTAGAGGGTGCGGATATGAACTCAGGTATTATCAATCCGTTACAAGGCGTTGTTGATCCGGTTAAATCTGCTCGTTTACAAATTGCAAATCCGAAAGAATGGTACTTGATCAACAAAGAGGCAATTGAAGTCTCATACCTTGATGGTATTGATACTCCATACATCGAACAACAACAAGGCTTTACTGTTGACGGTGTGGCGACAAAAGTTCGCATTGATGCAGGCGTGAACGTGATCGACTATCGCGGTATCGTTAAAGTTACAAACAAGTAACTTAGAATCCATTAAATAGTGACCGCACTTTTGAATAAGGTGCGGTTTTTTATTAAACGAATCATAGGATTAATTGAATATGGCTAAAAATTACGTACAAGACGGAAACACCGTGCGCTTTACCGCTACCGCTAATCTAAAAAGTGGTGATGTGGTGATTTTAGAAAATCTTGCTGCAATCGCAGTATCTGATGTTGCTCAAGGTGACGCTGGTGTTGGTTTAACTACTGGCGTATTTGTGGTTAAAGCAAAAGCGGCCGATGATATTAAACAAGGTGCGATTGTTTACTGGTCGGCAACCGAAGGGGTAACGATTACCGCTGGTAGTAACAAGCGTTTAGGTGTTGCGTGGCGTGCAAGCGGTGCATCTGTGGACACTGTAGATGTCAAGATCAACGCTTAGTCCATTTGATGACGCACTCGCACAGGCGGACAAAGTCATTACTGACGTGATGATGTCCGTCTATGTCATCAATGGCAAAAAATATAAAGCGGTTTTAGATGAGGAGCCAAGAGTTATGGGTGGCGGTGGCGATGATTATTTAATCAATGGCACAACAAAGACTTTAGCTCTTTTTAAATCATCTGGCTATAAACCAAAACTTGGCGATGTTATCACGGCATCTAATGCTAAATATGTCGTTCGTGGTTTTAGTTTTGAAGACGGGAAGATTGTATTGCAGTTGGAGTAAATGTGGCGTCTAAGATCGAAGGATTAGCGGCATTACAGTCTAATTTTGAAAAATTAGCTAGTCAATCTGTGCCTAAGTGTGTGGCGAAAAGCATTAATAAAGTAGCGCGGAATGCCATTAAAAACGGAACAAAAGCCGTGTCAAAAGAGGTTAAAGCGCCAATAAAATTAATCAAAAAGCGAGTTCAGCTAACTAAAAAAGCCACACTTCGGAGACCTGTTGCAAAGATACGTGTAAACCGTGGAAACTTGCCTTTAATTCGGCTGCTGGAAAGCTCTAGGTATCGGATTAATATAGGACGAGGGCAGGTTAAAATTGGGCAACATAGAGTCCAGAGAGGATTTATCCAAACCCTCTCAAGCGGACGAAAGCAGGTGACGCAGCGCAGAGGGAAATCTCGCTATCCTATTGACGTGGTGAAAATACCGCTTGCTACACCTTTAACCAATGCGTTCCACCGCGAACTGAAGAATTATTCAGAGCAGGTGAAAGTTGAACTATCGAAAGAATTGAGCGCTGTTTTTCGAAAATAAGGAGGAGGCGGTGCAAATCCATAAGAAAATTAGACATCAAATTTTTAATTTACTCAATACTAACATTATAGGTATTGAGAATTATTATTCGGGGCGTCCTTTGTTTATTGATATAGATCAAGAGACATCGGCAATCGCGATATCCATTGATGATATCTCTTGTGAGTCAATAGATCTTTGCCACCACGAATATACTGCAACCTTAAACATCTCAACTTATTTGAAAACCGCTGTAGGCGATGATGAGCTAGACGATATCGCTGAGCAAATTAAACAACGACTGGAGAGCGCCATAGCGAGCGAAGAGCTAGCGGAAACTATCCAAGAAATTGATTTGATGAGCTACGAATATGAGCAAGACGCAACAAATCGCACCTGGTTTGTCTCCAGCCTTAAGTATCAAATTAAATATGAGGACTAAATATGTCAACACAAACAACCCCTTTTCAAGGGACTAAGTTTTATTTAGGCGTTGGCTACGACACAGAAAAAGCCATCACAGCTTGTACCGTGACGCCAAATGCCACAATTACCGCAACAGGTAACGGCTTAAAAGCCGGTGATTTTATCCGAATCACTGGATTAGGTGCATTAGATGGCTGTTATCCTGTGAAATCAGTATCTACTGATACAGTAACACTTGCAGATGAAGTGGACTGGAAAGGTTTAGATAAACCGACATCATTCGCTGGTGCGAAAGTTTCAAAAATCCAATTATCAAGCAACTTCTGTGCGATTAAACAGATTGATGGTGACGGTGATACATTGGGCGAGACAGATGTAACCACAATGTGTTCAGAGGGTACAGAAACAGAGGCAGGCGAAATTGAATACGGTTCAATTAAGCTATCTTTCTACTATGCCCCGGCAACAGATATGCAGCAAGATTTGCGTAAGAAATTCTACGCCAAAGAAACGTTCCCTTGGTTGATGATTTTAAAAAACAATCAAGGTGCTTTATATGGTACTGGATTTATCCAAACCTCACCTAACTTTAGCGGTGAAGTTAAAGGTAAATTCGAGTCAGGTGTAACCATCAAAAAAGCAAAACGTGACTACTTGTTACCAACAGTAGCGTAACCAATAAGACCGAGAGTTAATCCTCTCGGTTTTCTTTTCTAAGGCGGAACGAATGAATTTAAGAGATAAACTTTTATCACACAAGCCAAAAGTTAAACCAGTAGAGATTTTAGGCGATACCTATTACATCCGTGAATTTACCGTTGGCGAAATGAATAAGGCCTTATACGGACAACAGCAAGAATTAGTGCGAATTGCTGAGGCTCAAGGTATCACGCTTGATTTCACCAATGAAGATACCTTAACCGAGCAATTAGCCAAAGTTTACGACAAACACAAATTAACACGCACCATCGCAATGCGTTTATGCGATGAACACGGTGAAAACTTATTTAATGCCGAAGATGAAAACGACCTAGAGGCATTATCTAAACTCGATAAAGCTGTCATTGAGCAACTTAACCAGGCCATTATGGACGGTGAACCAAAAAACTCACCAGCCGAAGAAAGTTCCAAATAAACCTGTCGCTTTCTCTCGGTAAAACGCTAGAAGAAATTGAGCAGATGCCAGAAAGCCATTTACAAGAATATCGACTGTTTTATGAAGAACAACCGTTCGGATTGTGGCGTGATGATTATCGCTCGGCTCAAATTTCGCACGTTTTGGCAATGGTTAATCGTGATCCGAAAGGCAAACCGCCAGAGCTTTCAGATTTTATGCCTTTTTACAAAGACAAGAAAGAAGAAGAGTTTGATGACGGTTCAGCTGAATACTTAGCAAATAGATAACTGGAGTAGAAATGGCAGGCTCATTAGGACACTTGAATATTCAACTTGAGTTAGATCAGGTTAAATTCCAAAGTGGTATCAATAACGCACAAGGAAGAGTAAAGCGTTTCAGTGATACCGCTACCAAACAATTAAGCAATATTGAGCGTTCGATGAACTCGCTCAATCGTGTATCTGCGAACCTTTTCAAGGCTGGTATAGCTGGTTTTGGTGTAAATCAATTAAAAGGTTTTGCCGATGGATATACAGAAATTCAAAATAAACTTCGATTAGTCGAAAGTGCATCAATCAGTAGCTCGAAAGGCTTAAGCAACGTTTTTGACATTGCATTAAAAACCAATCAAAGCATTAATGCGACATCTGGGGTTTATCAACGATTTGCTCAAAATGCAGAAACATTAAAGATTAGCCAGGCGCAGATTGCTAGTTTAACCGAAACAGTATCTAAAGCTGTTGCGGTATCTGGTGCAAGTGCAGGTGCAGCAGATGCGGCATTGACACAGTTCGGGCAAGCGTTAGGGAGTGGGATTCTTCGTGGTGATGAATTTAACTCCGTGATGGAGCAAATCCCAGCATTGGCGAAAGCGATTGCAACAGGTTTAGGCGTTACCACTGGCGAACTTCGCAATATGGCGAAAGAGGGCAAGCTAACAATGGATGTCCTCGTTCCAGCGTTAGAGCGAGCCAAAGAATCGGTTGATTCTCAGTTTGATACTCGTATTCTTACCATTTCCGCAGCTTTTGAAAATCTAAACACCTCAACAGTTAAATGGATTGGTGAATTAGATAAATCAACAGGAGCTAGTGAGGCGTTTGCTAAGGCTATCAACGAAATCGCCAATCACTTAACCGTAGTGGCGAGCCTTGCAGCAGGTGCAGGTGTGATTTGGAGCGTTGGTAAAATCCGCACTTGGATTGCAGCAAGTATTCAGGCCTCTGCCGCTATGTCTGCTCAGGCGGCTGCAACAAGAAATCTAACCTCTGCACAACAAGCATTAACCACAACAGGCAAAGGCTTAGGCGGTGCATTAGGGTTTGTTGGTGGCCCACTTGGCTTATTAACTCTAGGTTTATCCGCTGGCGTTGGCGCATTCCTTGACTACCAACAAAAAACTGAATCCGCTCGGCAAGAATTACTATCTTTTGTTGATAGCTTGGATGTAACGACTGGCAAATTAGCCAATACATCAGCCACGGTCCTTGATGGAATGAGAGCTAAATTAGAGCAATCAATCACCGCACAAAAAGACGAAATCCAGCGATTAGAAGAAGAGTACGCAAAACTCAATAGAATAATTGAGCAAGGCAAACAAATCGCACAGCAAAGCGGAAAAGCGGAAGATTCGGCATATCTAGAGGCGTTAGCAAAAGCAACGCAAGATTTGGCGATTAAAAAGGCTGAATTAGCGAAAGCAAATGAGAAACTAACCAAATCGGAAGATGATTTAAAAACAATCATTGGACAGGTTCCAGTCGCTGAATTTAACGATAAGTTAAAAAGCTTATTGCCAACATTAGACACTTCCAAAGTCAGCATTGATTCAATAGGCTTTTCACTTGAAGATCTAAACCGTATTTTTCCAAGCGCTGAAAGTGGTGCTGCATCTATTACAAGTGCGGTTGAGCAGATGGGTGCGATGGCTATCTTGGTAGCGAGCCAGTTTAACGCTCTAGGGTTCAGTGTTCAAAATGCTTTAAGTGATAAGGCGACCAAGTTAATCGAGCGAAATAATCGCCAAATTGCAATCAACAAAGAAACTGACCCGACTAAGAAACGCAGACTTCAAGCTGAAGATAATGCATTAAATAGCGGATTTGAAAAAGATTCTGCTGATTTTTCTGCGGTTGTTGATAGTAACTTTGCCTTATTAGGCTCTCAAGCTATTAGCAAAGCTGGCTCATCTAAGAAATCGAAAGGCGGTAAATCTTCTGGCGGATCTAAAGTTGATTATGTGAAACAATTCACTGACCAACTTAGTGAAATGGAACGCAGACTTTCAGAAATCCGAGCGAATGCTCAAGATATTTCTGTATTCGGTCAAGTCAGTCAGTATCAAGAGTTAAACAAAATCACTCAAGATATAGCGGCAAATGGCGAAAAATACGCTCATTTCGGTGCCGATGGATTAGCCAAACTGAAAGATATGGCCGCTCAAATTGATGCAGCACAACAAAGCGTAGCAATCGCACAATTTACCTATGACAACGGTGAAAAACTGCAAGCAATGGAGTTTGAGCTTGAATTACTTAGCAAAACAAGACAAGAGCAAGAATTAATCCAATACAATCATCAATTAGACCTTGAGGCCGCTCGATTAAAAATCGGAATGTCGCAAGAAAACATCACTAAGCTTGATGAAGAAATCGCTAAGCTCAAAGAGCGTAGAGCGGTTATTCAGGAAACTGAAAATCAACGAAAATCAGATCCGATCGCAGGCATTAAAGACGGTGTAAATCAAATTCAAGACACTGTTGGCGATGTAGCAGGAAACATCTCACAAATCACGCAAAACGCTTTTAACGGAATGTCAGATGCTTTAACTAACTTTGTTGTAACCGGTAAAGCTGACTTCCGCTCAATGGCCCAATCAATCTTGAAAGATATATCATCAATGATTGTGAAAATGATGATTTTCAATGCTATCAAATCTGCTGCAAGTTCCTTTGGGTATTCTGACGGTGGTTATGTTGGTTTTGCTAGTGGCGGTTACACTGGTGATGGCGGTAAATATACGCCAGCTGGCGTGGTTCATCGTGGTGAATATGTTATCACCAAAGAGGCAACATCACGATTAGGGATTGGCTTTTTAAATCACCTTAATTACGGTCTTGGGTATGCTAACGGTGGTGCGGTTGGTTCTATTCCGTCGACTGGTTATAGACCAATGGCAGGTGGTAGCATTTCCGTTAAAGTGATTAATAATGGCGAGCCAGTCAATGCGAATGTAGAGCAAAGACAGCAAAACGGTGAAACAGAAATTACAGTAGAGTTAATCCGTCAAATAGCACGAAACGAAACAAACGGCATTATTTCAAATAATATGCGTTCTGGTGGCGTATTTGCTTAGGGGTAAATATGGAAACATTTAAATGGTGCATTAGACCTGATTTTCAGATTGATAACGAGCCAACTGTAAACACGATTGAGTTCGGTGACGGATACACTCAACGCCAATTACAAGGCATTAATAGTTTGCTCCGTTCTTACTCTGTATCGGTTAAGGTTAAAAATAAAGACCGCCTAGAAGTGGATGAATTCTTTAAACGACACAAAGGAATTCATCCTTTTTTATTTAAAGATCCATTTACAGATAAAAATATCAAAGCTGTTTGCAGTAAGTGGCCAGCGAAGATGGATTTAAACTTCACCGAGTTCACTTGCGATTTTGTTGAGGTTCCGTAGGTACGTTATAATGTAGCAACTGTTGAATATCGAGGTTTTAAAATGACAAAGGTAAGAGAGATAAGTCAAGAAGCCATAAAGGAGAGAGTAAGGCTTTATGAGATGGCTTTTGGCGTTAAAGCTAAAGAAGTTGATGACATTGTTGTTAATGACAAGGTAAGGGATGTTCTTCGTTACTATATAGACTTTGCTTCTTGCATAGACGAAAGTGATGAGAATTTTGATTTAGCGATTAAGCAATTCATTCACGCAATCAATCAACCTAGTCCTAGAGATCAGTTTTTTGAGCCTTTAGCTTTCCTGCGAATTGTTTATGAGTGGGATATATTCGATATGCAGTTTGAATACCTGTCGGAAACCGACCCAAGCACGCTATTAGATAAGTTAAGCAAGGTTATATAACAGAAATTAAACCAACCGCACTTTGAGCAATCATCGTGCGGTTTTTTATTGGAGTCAAAATGCCACAACTAATTAGCAACAAATTCAAACTAGACCTTGCAAAATTAGAGCAAAATGCGCTGATTGAGCTGTTTGAAGTGGATTTGCGTGGGTTGAAAGATGCTGACGGTATGAGCGGTGAACTCTATCGTTTTTATGCCGGCAAAAATGAAAAATCACAATCTATCGTATGGCAAGGCAAGACTTATGAACTATTTGCTGTTAAGGCTGATGGCTTTGAAATGTCAGGCAACGGACCAAGCAATCGACCGACATTAACACTTGGCAATGTTGGTGGGTTTATTACCGCACTTTGTAACCGTTTTGAGCAGTGCCTGGGTGGTGTAGTTAGACGAAGATTAGTCTATATGCACTATCTCGATGCAGTCAATTTTGTGGACGGAAACGAACAAGCTGACCCGTCACAGGAAGTATTAAGCTATTTCTTAATTGAGCAATTATCCTCGCTTAATAGAGACGTAGCTCAATTTACTTTAGCTTTACCGTCAGAGACAGATAACGCGCTAATAGGGAGAATGATTACCTCTACTTGTAATTGGCTGTATCGTGGCGTTGAGTGCGGTTATACAGGGCGAGCAGTGGCAGACGAGAAAGACCAGCCGACAACCGACCAGAAAAAGGATAAGTGCAGCGGATTGTTGACTGGCTGTAAGCTAAGAAACAACACACACAACTATGGCGGATTTGTTAGCGTTGATAAATTGGGATAAGCGATGGACGGAAAGCTACACAATGAAATAATTCGTTACTCGAAATCAAAAGAACCACAGGAAAGCTGTGGTTTTGTTGTTTTAGTAGGCGACGAAAAAGTCTTTATACCTTGCGAGAACGTGGCAGAAGATAAGGAAAATCATTTTGAAATCACGCCAGAAGATTACATCAACGCATCAGAGAAAGGTGAGATTGTGGCATTTGTCCACTCACACCCACAAGGCGAGCCTAAACTCTCTCAATCAGACTTACAAACTCAGCTCTACAGTCGGCTAGATTTTTGGTTGGTATGTGATGAGCAAATTCATATTTTCCTAAAAATCCCATTTTTAATCGGTCGTGAGTTTAACCACGGTGAAACAGATTGCTACACGCTATTTAGAGATTTTTACCGCTTGTCAGGCTGCGAATTGCCTGATTTTGAACGCCCTGATTACTGGTGGGAAGATGGTTTAAACCTCTACTTAGACAACATGGAGAAGTGCGGATTTGAGCAAGTTAAAGAACCTCAAGTTGGTGATGTGATTTTGATTAGCGTTGGGGCAAGCGTGCCTAATCACGCTGCGATTTATGTAGGTGAGCAGATGGTATTGCACCACGCACCGAAACGCTTATCTAAGCGTGATTTGTACGATGGCTACTGGCTCAAGCATACGCACAGCATTTGGAGATATAAAGAATGGTCAACGTTAGATTTTACGGTTCCCTTAAACAGTTTGGAACTGAATTTAGGCTAGATTGCAAAACACCCGCCGAAGTCGTTCAAGCTCTCACAAGTCAAATTCCTAAACTTAGACAGTTTATTCAGCAGGGATTATTCACTGTAAGGGCTGGACGAGAGTATCTAGATAACCGCTATCTCGAACAAGGACTAAACCAACACTTAAAAGATGATTCAACTGTTCATTTCACGCCAGTTTTAAAAGGCTCGAAAAAAGCAGGTTTATTTCAAACGATTGTTGGCGCTGTGATGGTTGTTGTTGGTGTCTTTACTTCTTGGGCTGGCGGTGCGGCGTTAATCGCTGGTGGTATCGGTTTAATGGCTGGTGGCGTTGCTCAAATGCTTACTAAGATGCCGTCAATGTCCACTGGTAAAGATGTTGAGAAGAAACAATCAACCAGCTTTTCAAATCTCTCAAATATGGCGGCTCAAGGTCGTCTAATGCCGCTTGCTTATGGGCGAATTAGAGTTGGCTCACTGATTATCTCGCAAGGCGTTGAAACGATGGATATTGAGCGACAGCCTTCAGAAGAAAAGAAAGGCAAGATAGTACCAAGATTTAGAAATAGGAGTTAGGCGATGGGTAAAGGTGGCGGTGGAGGTCATACGCCTGTTGAGGCTAAAGAAACAAGCCGAAGTAAGCAGCTTGTCAAAATTGTTGAAGTTATTTCTGAGGGCGAAGTCGAGGGCTTGGCAGATGGCATGAAATCTGTCTATTTTGATAATACGCCAGTCCAAAACAAAGACGGCTCTTATAACTTTAACAACGTCCAATTAGAGGGGCGAGTAGGTAGCCAAGTTCAAGATGTAATTGCTGGATTTAATACTTCTGAAAAAGAAGTCAGCGTTGGAACGCAGGTTAGAAAGAATTTACCAATTACACGAACCGTTACAGATAACAAGGTATCTCGATTACGTTTAACCATTGGCGTTCAATCGCTCTTTAACCAGAATGAAAATGGTGATACAACCGATACAACGGTTAATCTTGTAATCACTATCGGCTCGCAATCTTATCCCGTATCAATCAGTGGTAAATATAGCTCTCAATATCTACAACAACACACTTTTGATAATCTACCTCCAGTTCCGTTCACCGTTAAGGTTGAGCGAGTAACGGAGGACAGCAAATCTCAGAGACTACAAAATAATACCGTTTGGTCAAGCTACACCGAGATTATCGACACAGAATTCACCCATCCAAACACAGCATTAATTGGTGTGAAGTTTGACTCTGAATATTTTAGCAACATCCCAGCTCGTACCTATGACTTATTAGGCTTGCGAGTAAAAGTACCGAGTAACTACGATACACGCACAAGAAAATATACTGGAATGTGGGATGGTACTTTTAAAACTGACTGGACCGATAATCCAGCTTGGATTTTATACGATGTAGTCACAAGCAAGCGTTACGGATTAGGCAATAGATTAGGTGAGTTCGGTGCGGATAAATGGACTTTATATCAAGTCTCACAATACTGCGATCAATTAGTGCCAGATGGTTTCGGTGGCCAAGAGCCTCGATTTACTTGTAATGCGTGGCTAACTGAACAACGTTCTGCCTATGATGTGATTAATGATATTTGCTCAATTTTTCGTGCGATGCCAGTATGGAACGGTCAGCAGCTAACAGTTGTAATGGATAGACCGTCAGATCCAGTCTGGACATACACTAACGCAAACGTGAGCGAAGATGGATTTAGCTATACATTCTCCGCTAAAAAGGCTCGTCATAATGCTATCCAAGTTGAATATGCAGACAAGGATAACGGTTATGAAAAGGCGATTGAGTACGTTTCCGATGACGAATCAATCCGCAGAAATGGCTTAAATGTTAAGAAAATAACCGCCTTTGGTTGTACATCTCGAGGTCAAGCACACCGCACGGGTTTATGGTTATTACAAACCGAGAAATTAGAGACTAAAACCGTTAGCTTTGTCGTTGGTGCAGAGGGTTTAATGCATGTACCAGGTGACATTATCAAGGTTGCTGATACGTATTACGCAGGAACTAATGTTGGCGGTCGAGTTTTAGCGGTTAACGGCAAGAAAGTAACTCTGGACCGAGAAATCTCCGTCAATGGGAATAGTTATTTTAGCTACATCAACGCTCAAGCGAAACATCAAGATATTAAGATTGTATCTGCAAACGGTGCGGAAATTACTTTAGAGCAAGAACCAGTAGGACTAGAGGCTTACGGTGTATGGTCGTTGTCCACTCAACAGGTAACAAGCCAGTTGTTTAAAGCTTTATCTGTTAAAGAAGAAACCAAAGGCAAATATACCATTACAGCCTTGCAGCACGAACCACAGAAAGAGGCGATTGTTGATAATGGTGCGAAATTTGAGCCTAAAGCAACATCAATCCTTGCTGTTCCACAGGTGAGCAACATCGGTGTAACAGTTAATCCTGATGGTAGTGTTTCATTTGCTGGCGATGTAACAGGCGGTAACGGTGTTATTAAGTATGATTTCCGTATCTACAAAGACGGTGCGTTGTATGATATTAGGTTAGGTCAAACATCACCAAATCTAAATCTAGACAGTCTAGAAAATGGCGAATATTCAGTTTTAATCCAAGTTAAGAACGAGAAAGGGCAAGTCTTAAACGAAAGAACGCAAACCTTTGTTATTGATAAACCTCCAGCTCCAACAGGTGTAAGAGTAACTGGTGGACTAGGCAATATCACAATCGAGTGGGATTGGATTAATGATGCCACAGCGACCGAGATTTTTGTCAGTGGAACTAATGATGTTAAAACCGCCACACGCTTAACAAGAGTTACTGCCAAGATGTACTCGCACGAGGTCGGAGCTAAACAGGTTAGATATTACTGGCTAAGACACGCTCGAGGCGTGAACGTTGGTCCATTTGGCCAACAGAGCGGATTGCGTGGCGAAAGCGCGGTAGATATTGATGCAGAGTTAGAGGTGTTAAACAAAAAACTCTCTCAAAACATCGTTAATGAAGTTATCGACACAGCTCTACCAGCTAGAAACCTTGACTTAATTAAAACGGTCAATGGTTTAAACACTGGCGAATATCAAGGACACAAACAAGTTTACAATACCGCAGACGGTAAACTCTACACGTGGAGCGGTAGCAAATACCTTGAAAATGGCATTGATGCAAGCGGCATCCGCATCAAGACAACTCAATTAGTCGGTACACTACAAGCTGACCAAATTGGTGCGAATACAATCGGAGCAGGTGCATTACAAGCTGGAGCGGTGCGGGCAGAACACATGGCAGCAGGGCAGATTACTGCTGACAAATTAGCGATCGGGCTTGGCGGAAACCTATTTTACAACCCAATATTTGCTAACCCGACAGATGGCGTGCCTGATGGCTGGGTAAAATCTGAACGTGGCTTAACAGATGATAAGCGTGGCGACAGGCTATGTTATCAAGACCAAACTTACGGATTCGCTAAAGATGGATATTTAAGAAACGAGAACATCCTAAGATGGCATAATAGATTAACAGGCAATCCAAATACACGATGCGGCATAGGTCAAAATGTCCCTATTAATGCCAATCACTGGTATATCGTTTCAGCTTATATGGGTAATCAAAATTGCTCAAAAGTTGAAATCTATATTGATGCGAGAGGCGCGAACGGTGAGTACTTGCTTCATAAGGATGAGAGCGTTTCAAGAGATTATGGGTTTAGAGGTATTCAGAACGCAAAACGAGCATTTATTAAATTCCAAGCTCCGTCAAACGCTGTAAGTGTTGATGTGTTCTTCTTCTTTCATGATGGTGATGGCTCAAGCCAAAATGGGGCTTGGATGTTTGTGGGTCGTCCGATGTTTGAAGAGTGTACTGAGTACACAACTCAACCAAGCACTTGGCAAAATGCTGGTGTAACAGCCATTCACGGTGGCTCGATTGTTACTAACTCAATCACTACTCAACAAATGGCGGCTAATAGTATTACAGCAAATGAAATTGCAACTAGTGCGGTAGTGGCTAAGCATATTGCAGTAGGTAGTATCGGAGCTGACCATATCGCTACACGGTCACTTACTTCTGATAAGCTTAATGTATCCAGTCTTTCTGCTATCAGCTCAGATATTGGTCGGATTAATGCTGGTGATATTACAGGGGTTAATATCCACGGCAACACAATATCGGGCGGAACAATCACAGGTACAACAATTAGTGGTACAACCGTGAACGGTGGAGCTGTTAAAGGTTCAGTGATTGAGGGTGGCACGATAAAAGGCGCGAGATTGGAGGGTGTAACTGGTAAATTTACAGGCACACTAGAAGTTAATCAGTTGGTCGGTGGTAATTTGTGCGAGGTGTTTGTGGCTACCGTACATAAATCTGTTGATAGCTATCAATCAAGGATAAAGATAGCACCATCACCAGTTAAGCGGATATTTTTCATTGTTAACTCTCACAAGACGTTCACTGTTGAAGCTAATAAGCCTTATGAATATCTATACTGGCACACAGACAAGAACGATCCTCCAGAGTTCTTTAATGTTAGCGGTGGACGACCAAATATCTGCATCACTGCATACGCAGTATCAAACACTACAACAATGAAACAGCTTTAGGAGCGAAATATGACAACATTCAACAAAATCTTAAACCCAATGTATTCGGCAATCGCCGCATACTCAAAACAAGAAGATGGCTCGATCAATGCCAAGTATGTATTAGGCACAGGCGAAGATAGTGATGGTTCCGTGACTAACTTCACGCCTATTATCTCTGATTACAAGTGGATTGATGCAACAACAGCTAAAGAGTTGATGAATAAACCATTAACCAAAGATGATATAGGTAAAACAACCGAGCAAATCGAATTAGCTCGAATTTATGCCTATCTGAAAGAAAACGGTCAAATCGTAATCTAATCAACCTTAACTAAAACCAACCGCACTTTGAGCAATCATCGTGCGGTTTTTTATTTGGAGCAAAAATGGAAAACATTGAGCTAGAAACAGTGCGTGGTGATGATGATGGATGGACTTTTGAAATACTAGAAGATAACGAGCAGAAGAGCGATTTAACTGGAAGTCGATTTGATATGTGGATAGAGCCAAAGAAAGGCGAGATTATCAAGCTATCAACCGAAACAGGTGAGATTACTGTAAGTGAAAATCTAGTAACAGTTACATTGTCACACGATAAAACACTAGGGGTGAAGTGGGAAACCGCAAGCTGGGATTTACAGTGTACTAGCCCCCAAGGATTAGTGCGAACGCTTGCCGGTGGTGAATTCACGCTCATCCACGATGTAACGGAGGCGAGATGATTATTAGATTAGTTAAACGCTCGAAACCTAACATCAAGGTTAAAGTGCGGTTAATAAAAGAAATTGGCAGCGCTCAAAAAATCCCAACTCTCGAAGAATTAAAAACTCACTATCAACTAGGAGCCTTATAGTGGCACAACAAACAATAGCAGAATTGCTCAATAGCTTTGCTGAATATCTTGGTACTCAAGATAAGGCAATTATTGCGTTAATCGAGCAAAAGATTACACAGCTAAAATCTGACTTATTAGGTGGCGATGTAGCGGCTGATCTTGACACGCTACGAGAATTAGCTGACGCAGTAAGAAATCTTAAATCTGGCGAAACAATGCCAGAAAAATTAATTCAAAAAATCACAGAATTTAAATCTAGTCTTAATGGTGTTATCGAAAAAATAACAGCTTTAGAAAATCTAGATTTAAAAGCAGCTTACGAAAAGGGTAAATTAGGTCAATAGGAGGAAACATGGCTAATTTTGGAAATAAAAACGAAACATTTGCTTACTTGGTGGGCAAAGATATTGCGGAAATTAAAGCTAAAATTGAAGGTATCGGCACAACCAGTGGTGGATTGGATGTGTTAAAAGTTGTTGTCCCAGCAGCAACAGAAGAGCAAGTTAATAATGGAGCCGTGGCTGAAGTTGATTTGCCTGAGAGTTTTCAAAACTCTCTTGTTTTATCCGAGAGCTACGGAAGTTATAATACAAGCAGTACAACTACCGACCCATTCAACCTTGCTACTGATACAATCGAAAGAACTTACTACATCATCAAACTAACAGATTTTAAAAATCCAAAAGAAACAGCGACCGCAAGAATTAAAACCAAAAAAGTATTCAGTGGCGGCGCTGCAAGTGACGCTTAATTAATCTAGAAGTTCAGCGACTTCTTCCATATTCGTGGGCATAGTAAACATTCTGTAATATACGAATGTCTTTATGCCCTATTTTATGGCATTATTACAGCCCTGTAACTTTCGTAGTTTCGGAAAAATATGTAAAGTTTCGGAAATAAACAATATTACAGATATATAATAAGCTGATTTTATTGATTAAAAATTGGTGATTTTAAACTTGCACGTTTTGACTTCAAACGTGCTTAATTTTTAGCTTGTGATAAGAACACCAATAATGATGA
>ERZ1035027.435-NODE-435-length-24207-cov-14.133654_pt1 | contig 24207 bp, 37 predicted proteins | sample MGYA00520604_ERZ1035027 | MGnify/ENA primary metagenome ERZ1035027 (study PRJEB33766, sample SAMN09781743) | gut metagenome | biome: gut microbiome | host: Homo sapiens | place: Madagascar | study: EMG produced TPA metagenomics assembly of the PRJNA485056 data...
CCCCTGCCCCCCCCCCGGCAGTGTCTGGGGCTGTGTTTCGCCGGTTCTTCGAGCTTTTTAGCCAGCTACTTTACATTATACATATAATCTAAATACCTTCATCGTTGATTTTCTGTACTTGCTTTGCTTTCGCTTTTTGATATAGAACGCATTCGGAACACTTCAAAGGCATGTAAAAGCGTTTTGTATCTTTATCTTCTCGATTCACTTGATCTTTGAAACGTTGTAAATCTGCAATAATTTTCAAAGTGTCAATTTTTTCTCGTGAATTTTTTGCATTGTTCGCTAATTCGTTTAATGCGTTGATAAGGTTGTCGCGTCCCGTAAAATCTTCTACAATCCCCGAGTTTTTACACCTAATTTTCGAAAGTGTTTCATTTAGCCTATAATTCGATTTGCCATCCTGGCATTCTTCAGGCGTTTTGTTGTCGTCTCCGTTTAGGTTCGCTTGCTGTTCGATTTCATCTAACAGTTTATTTTTTGTTCTCTCAATTTCGCGAATTATAAAGTTTTTGAGCGATTCGACGGAATCAGAAAAAAAGTTCTTGACGCCTGCGGAATTTTTCCAAACTGAAACCGCGGCCGCGTTTGGTTTTTTTGCTAGCTCGTCAAATTGTTTATTCCGAGATAGGGTGTAAATCTGCGCCCAATTAATTTTTTTTTCTGTCACTTCCTGAAGCGCTGCGAATGTGATGCAAATTTTTTCGCGATCTGAAAGTTTCGACATGTTTTAGAAATCATTAAAATACTTCGGACTACGACAAATTTACAATTTTCTAGAGATATAGAAACCTTTAAATATTAGAATTTTAGATAGTGTAAAATTTATTTAATTTTTTTGTATAAAAATATCAAAATATTTTGATATTATAAAAAAGTTTCGTATATTTGTAATGGGTTAAGGAAAGACAAAACCCCGCGAGATGCGAAAGCCCTGGAGCACATCTCACGACGTAACACCAGGGCGGCAAATTTAATTTATTAAATTTATTAAGCAATGGCAAATTTAAGTAAATCAAACGACACGCGCAAGCGCGTCTCTGAAATCCTTTCGGCCGGTGTAATTTCTGAAAAGGATCTGAACCTCTTGAAAAACCGTATAAATCATAGGCTTTGCGAATACGAAGACATAGAGCCGTTATTTCTTGATTATGTCACCTTGAACGACGAGCAGATGGCAAAAGCCATTAAATGGCTTCGCAACCTATATAAGACGCCAGCAGGTAAGGAAAGAAAAAACAACCCTTTCGGGGCTCGTGAAATTTCAGTACTTGAAGGCGAAAATATAAAAATCGCTCTTTGCGGCCTTTACGATACTGGCAGCTATGGCTGCAGTAATTATATGCCTAATTACTGCGTATATAGCGAAAAAGGATCATTTGAATACGTGCCGTATTGCAACGGCCATGAATGCTATATAACAGCGTAAGAATGTGCACTATGAAAAGATACACAAACAAAGAGTTGCGAAACCTCGTAAATCTTGGGGTTGCTGAAAATCTAGACGGCACAGACAACGAATACAGGCACAAGATCGAAGCCGAAAATGGATATTTAACACAGATCGGCTCGGTTGTTCTGGCGGGCTTCTGAGGGCGCAAAATGGTAAATTATTCGCGATTACTTGCAGATGTCAAGCGATTTATATTTACCTTTAACATCTTACAGCCTCCGATAGGCGCGATGCTGGAGTTTCGAAAACTCCCGGAGGCACTAAAAACCATTTTTTTTGTGATATGAAAACACAGATTTACGCCCTTATAAATGGGGCAAAAAACGTTATTAGAGATTTGAGCGCGTCCAAGTATGCCGGATGTCCGGCAGGCACCAGCGCCGAATTTGCAGGCACAACGACACGCGAGAGGGCCGAGGTAGCCGAGGCCGTGAAACTGGAGAACACCGAAACGCTTCGCGTCAACGTGCGAGGCGTTGAACTCGTTTTGCAGGCCGACAGGGCCGAGACTTCCGGACGGATAGTGAATTATTATTCAGATATTACCCCCGCTCAATGGTGCGCGATTACCGGGAGATCTCCTGAATGCCTGGACGTGTATAAATTTGAAATAGCCTTCTGTTTCAGAATCAATGCCGACATGACGGCCGAGGCGCTTATTTTCGCAAGGAAAAGCCCCGCCGCCATGTGGAGGACAAGAAAAAACGAATATATTGACGAATCATATATAACTATATTATAATTTCATTATGACAAACGACACGAGAAAACAACAAAATTCAAGTCCTTGCAGAAGATTACAGATTTTGCGTAAAAGAGGGCGAAACGGCTAATTTTGCCGAATGGGTGAAACTGTCTGCCGAAAGTGATTCTAATTTCTGGCATTGGCTTTTTGACGACGACAGCCCAGAACTAGACAACGGCGTCGGGGATCGTCAGGACGAATGGAACGAGTTTTTGAAGTATTGCGAGACTTGCGACCCTTTCAACATGTAACAACCAGCCGCCGCCCGCGTGGGCGTTTCCGGAGCGACACCGGAGGCGGCTCCAGGAAACAAATTTATTTAGCAATGAAACGAGTATTTGTAATTATTGCCGCATTGGCGGCAGCGGTAGCCGTAGAAGCAACCATTTTCGAAAGGGACGACAACGCCGAGAGCTGGAGAGCGTTTTGTAAGGAATACGGCTACAATGAAGACACGACGGACGAGGAGACTATAAATTATTATCTAGATGCGTGGTGCGGGTCCGTGGAAGAAGAAGCGCTAAAACGATAGAACATACCGCCGGGGGTGCGGTTTCTCTAATAATCAAAACAATATCTAATCATGATACAGACAGATACAATGATGCCCAAGGGTGCCCGAACGGCCAGAGCTCCAAAGAAGGCGAACGATTTGCCGGAGTGGTACGTAACGCCGGAACAGGCGAAAGTCGAAGGGATTGTGCATTTTGACGGTGATTTCTTTTGCAGGCTGTCGAATGGTGGACTGGTCGAATTTGTAAAACCGCGGATTGAAACGCATTTTTGCTTCGGTTATGGGACATATCGGACAGTTAAAGAGGCCGCGGACGAGGAGCACAAAGCCGGGGAGGACTATTTTTTGCGCGAGAATTTGCGCGGAATAGACGGAAATATAACAGACCTTGAGAGCGCTGAAGTTTTATTCATTTATAACGGGAGCATTTACCCTAATTATCGAGACTGGACAAATATAGAGCCGCACTACGGCAACCCTGAAAGGATGAACGACACCGACCGCGCCAGGCTTCTGGAGGCCTGCAAGATGCAAAGGGCCAAATTTGAAAAACGCCTACATTCATACCTGAAGCGCTACGGCCTCTCAAAAATCAAAAAGTGGACATACTGGGACAACGAATAACAGCACAGCCCCCGCGAGGAAACGGCAAGCGGAGCGACACCGCCGGGGGTTCTAACAATAAAAATTAGTTATATTATGGACGCAAAATTCAGACCCAATGGGGACATGGGTTTACACTTTATTTACAGTCGGGAGGTACCATATATGTACCGATGCGCACAGACAGTGATTTGACGGCCGTCATGGTGGCAACCGACGAGATATGGAGATACCAGACACGTAATGATTTTGTGTGCGGGATCAAGGTTGAAAGACTGACGGGGAGGACGGAGGCCGGGTATCTGACATTTGAGACCATATACGAGAGAGGACGAACCAACTAATTGAATACAGCATGACACAGGACGAACGACTGAAGAGGGCGGAGGCCCTATTGAACGAATCCGGGAGCGAGCAGCACCGGCGATTGATTGAGATCCAGGAAGCCCTGAAAGAGGACAAAAAGGTTTTGCAGCTTCAGGCGAAAATCAACGGATCCGCCGCCGGGTCTGTCGCATGGAAAGAGGCGCAATATAAACTGAATTGCATCTACATTGACAATATGACGGAGGAGGAGAGGGACAGCGGGGAGGGCCTGGAGCTGGAGATAGAGACGGCAGAACTCCACAGGGACATTTTGGAATCAAGAAAGAGGGTAAGGGACGCGGAACGGGTGGAGGTGAAAGCATGGGACGGAGAGGAGACGCGGAAGGTAAACCCGGTGGGGCTTGCGGTGGCCGCGATTCTCGGGCTTGCTGTGGGGATCGTCATAAGTATAATAATGGGATAACACTTAATTTGCCATAGGCCGGAAACGGGCGCGATGCCGTTTCTTCGAAAGAAACTCCGGCCGCCAATCTAAAAATTTCAAAATCATGGACGCAAAGAAAGTTATAAGACTTGCAAGCAAGTTTGAGAGTAAGGACAAGAAGCAGCACGCATATTGTCGCGGAAAACACTATGAAGGGGGCTTTGTTGTTGCAACCGATTTGTATATTCTGGCAAAATGCAGGCTTGATTACCCGGAAGCGAACGAAGGAAAGACCTTTGAAAGCGCTTCAGGAAGGGAGATAGCGGAAAAGTATCCCGATTACAATCAAGTATTTGAACCGTACAGGGGCGAACGATTCGAAGGGCTTGTACCTGTCACGATAGACAGGAAGAAGGCCAGGGAGGCCGTTAAGACGGCCCAGGCGCTTGAAGGGAAAGCGAGGCTTTATGTCTCTGTTAGTGTAGGCGATGAGACGGCCTATTTTAATGCCGAGCTATTTGCGAAGTTCTTGGACGCTCTGGATTTGTACGACATAGACACAATATATTTTAGGTCCAAGTATGCCACCCGTTCCACCATATATGCAAAAGCAGACGACGGCAGCGAGTTTGTAATTATGCCTAGACCCAGACCGGACGGGGACGAGCCTCTCTGTATAAATGGCCAGATGGACGGGGAACTGTTAAGGAAGCAAGCCGCCGAGTTGTCGAAGGAGATTGCGACAGAAACGGAGTATTTCGAGAACGTCCCGGACAAATTCTCGGTAGAAGCCGCCAGACTTGACAGGGGAATACAAAATCTTAAAAAACGGCTGTCTATCATTCAGGCTGCTATCGAAAGCGTAAAAAACGAGCCTGCGGAAGCGATGCAGTCCGAAGCTCCGGCAGAGGATGCCAGGGAGCACCAGGAGCCGGAGACGGACACCCAGACAAACCCCGAACAAGCCGAACGGCAGGACGGAGGGAATGCCACGACATGCACGGACAGCCAGGACGCCGACACGGAAGAACCGGGGGAGTGCCCTGAAGCAGCCGAACGGCAGGACAGCACGGAAATCCTTGACGGAACGACGGCGGACGACATAGACAGGCGGATGCTTGCGAGAATCAGGGAGAATACGGAGAAACGGAAGAAGAACCCGGCGCAATGGATGATGGAGAGGTCGCACCCTATGACCCTCGATGAGGTGGCGACAGACGGAAACGCGGACTATTGCGTCTACACCAGGCGCGACAAGGGGACGAGGTTCTCGCGGGCCACATACGCGGGGATTCCCGGAGAGGACGCGGTATATATAACGAAGAAGATGATCGGGGAATGCAACGACGACACGGGGCGCGACTTCGCAATAAGCCTGCGGCACAGAACGAAGGGAATCGTGTATGAATGGTTCTGGTCAGCGGAAAAGGCAAGGGCGGCAGATAAAGAACTGGAAGGCAATATTGCGCCCGCACAACCAAAGACAGAGGAAACGCCACCGCAAACAAGGCGGACGTGCGGAGCACCGAAAAAACCAATAATAACGAATATTGTACCACGATTGAGGGATGCGATAATCAGGGAGACGGGACGGCAGGCGAGGGCGATCATTAAGCACCTGGAGGCGTGCGACATACTGGACTGGCCGGCGCTCATGGGGAAGGACGGCATATATACGCTGCGTGACGAGCTGCGCGAGACGTGCGCTCCGTCGTCGGCGAGGACATACATGGCCACGATCAAGGGTTTTCTTGCGCGGCACGACGAGGAACGGGGGGTATGCAAGGATTATCGCAAAATCCTCAAGAACAAGGCGGACAAAGCCGTCAAGACATGGCTCAACAAGCGCGAGCTGGCGCAGGTAGAGGCGGTAGAGGATCTGACACCCACGGAGCGCCTGGTAAGGGCGCGTTTCCTTATAGGTGCGTATACGGGTATGCGAATATCCGACGCAATGGAGGTCAGCGAATCGAATGTGTCCGGGGGCATGATGACGTATGTGGCGAAGAAGACCGGAACGGAGGCGACAGTCCCGTGCCCTAAAAAGGTTATGCGGCTTATATCTTATGCGCAGTCGAACGACCAGTATATCTCCCTCATGACGTTCAACAAGCTGCTTAAAAAGATATGTTACAAGGCGAAAGTCTTCGCGAAAGTGAAGACGCACATGGCGGGCGAGACAAAGGAGGGTCCCAAGTGGCTTTTCGTGTCGAGCCACACGGCGAGGATCTCGTTCGCCACGAACCTTGCAAACGCCGGAGTGCCGCTGGTCCAGCTGGCGGGGATGATGGGGCACACGTCCACGACAATGACGGAGAGGTACATCGTCAACAAGTCCGTCAAGCTGTCAGAGCGCGCAATGGAATATTTCGCATAAAGTGCATAAAGGGTAAAAAGGAACATTGAGTTTCTCATCCATAGGGAAAACCTTGCCCCTGTATATAAAGAAAAAAGCAAGGTCTTTTGAAAAACCTTGCCCCTTTTCTTGCCCCTGTATGCCACCGAGTGGCGTAGAATGGCGTTTTTGGTGCTCCCTTAGGTACACAAACTATCGTTCCCGCTACTAGTATGGCTAACAGTGTTTTACACTTGATTATCAGCATGTTGCAAGGATGCAAATATGAAATGTTTTTCACGAATAAGGTCGAAAAATCAAACATTTTTGGCAATTTCTTGCCCCTTTTCTTGCCCCCCTCGGGAAAAAGTGTTAATTTTTGACTTGATTTTTAGTCATGCGAACAAATGAACATAAATTTTAATCTGAAGGACTACAACGCCGAACGGTCGGCGGTCCGTCTGGTCATCACGCACCACGGCAAGGTCTACAGGAAATACACCGGAATATCCGTGCTCACTTCGCGCTGGAAGCGGCCGAAGAACGGCAGGCAGTGGCCAACGTCCCCGGAGGATTCGCAGAAGCTAAAGACGATACTCCTGGCGCTTGAAGAACGGCTTGACGAGTACAGTACGGAATCCGACATAATCAAGGCCGTCAATGACGTTCTTTCGTCCAATCTGGGGAATTATACCCCGATAGGGGAGAACACGTCAGGAAAGGTTTCTTTCTGGGCGTATTTTGACGAATGGGCGGCACGGCCGCGCTCTACGATGAGATACAACGAGAACGTAAGGCGTAGGATCGGCGAAATGATGGGACGGCAGGACAACTGGAACGACATCGACAGCGCGTGGTTCTTCCGGCTCAACCAGAAGATGGACGAGGCAGGATATTCCGTGAACTACAAGGCGACGATAATCGCGCGGCTGAAGACCGTCATGTCGGAGGGCTTCAAACTGAAGTACCACACGAATACGGAGTACATGAACTTCAAGAAGGTCCAGGAACCGGCGGACACCGTGTACCTCACGCAGGAAGAGGTGGACGCGATCTGGGACCTGGAACTCACATTAAGCATGGAGAGGAAAGCGCGCGACCTCTTTATCCTCGGCATATACACGGCATCGAGATTCTCCGACTATTCGCGGCTGACGAAGGAGGACATAAGGGACGGGAAGATACGCTTCGTCCAGAAGAAGACGTCCGGAGACGTGGTGATACCTGCATCCCCTAGGGTGGTCCAGGTTCTGGAGCGGAACGGGGGACACGCGCCCGTAATCTGTCAGCAGAAGTACAACAAGAGCATAAAGGAGGTGTGCCGGAAGGCGGGGATGACGGAGACGGTTCTGGTGACCAGGAGCAAGGGGGCACAGCACGTCACGGAGCGCATGAAGAAGTACGAGCTGGTGTCGAGCCACACGGCGAGGAGGACGGGAGCCACGCTGCTCTACATGTCAGGAGTTCCCTTGAGGCAATGTATGCTGATAACGGGGCACACGACGGAGGCGAACTTCATGAAGTATATCAGGGTGACGAAAGAACAGAATGCGGAGCTACTTGCATCCAATCCGTTCTTCAATCAGAAATAAGAAAGGAGGGCATTCAGTTGTCCTCCTTATTTTATGTCCTTCGGCAAGAGCATCTCTATGATCTTCCTCTGCATCTCCATTTCGCGGGCGAGCCGCGCGATCAGCTCGTCCTTCTCCCTTATTACAGCGTCGAGTGCCTCCTTTGTCTGCACTGCGGACAGATAGCCGGGATTGCCTTCTCCTGTCTCTAGGAAATTCTCGTCTATCAGCGGGAAGGCCTTGCGTATCTTGCCGAGGTACGGATCGAGCGCATATTGCCCAGAAAGGACGGACGACACGGAGGAACTATATATCCCAATCAGGAGAGAGGCCAGTTTGACACTCCCACCACATCCCACATCGACAATGGTCCTCATTATCTGCGCGTCCTGCGGGCGCAACTTGTTTACCTTCGGCATATCTTCAGTACGAAAGATTGAGATTCATCATTTTCTTGTCTAGTGCCTTTTTCAGTTTCCTGTATGCAAGCGCGAACTGTTCGCCGTCCACTGAATTGAGCAGAAATGAATCGCAAACCTGCTTATATATGCCAATCTTATATGCAATATCATGCGCCAGCTCATTCGTCGAGGAATCCTCCGTAAGTCCGTCTATCATGTCCATAATCATCCTATATCTCGTATATCCTGTCTTGTCATAACTACCACGAGGATTCTTGACTACAGAATCACGCCATGCCTCCCAGTCAGACTTAACTGAATGCTCCGCCGAAGGGTACGTATAGATATTGGCGCGAAGTTCCACATCGTTTTGTCCTGTCCAATAATTCTGTGAGCGAGTGGGACCTCCTATTAGCACCGCCAAATGACAATGGTATCTGGCAGCCTCTTTCTTGAGTTCCACATAAGCCTTGTCGCTTTCCGTTCCTTTCACGCTCCTCCATATTGAGGATTTGGCTTTAATTGTTTTGACGAATTTTAATCCCCTAGCCATATTTTCGTCGCTTGTGACGATAACCCTTGCCCAGTCCGCTTCGGAAAGCACCGGTTCTACGCTCTGTCCCTTGATGATTCTTCCGGATGCGAGTTTTACCTGCTTTACTTGCATCATATCTACGATATTCACGAGCGATTCGCCAGGATAGACATATTTAACCTCGGACGAGGCCGTCACTTTGCACGGCACTATATCGCCGTCGTTGAGAAAAAGGCTGTCGAGCCGCTGCTCCTGCGCCCACACAGAAAAAGCCGCAAACATTAAAGCTGCGGCACATATCACTTTCCTTGCCATAAGCTATTTTGAATTAACATTCATTTCCATTGTATTCCCCGACTGCTTGACGCTTCCCGCCTCCGCTATCCTGAGATACGACTTCTGCAATTCCTCATATTGGGCCTTAGTCTCCTTGCGCTCGTCCAGTAGGGCGGCAATCCAGCCGTTCAGTTCCATGATGCGCTTGCGGTTGGTATCATCCGTCCTTTCCAGACGCTTTGAAAGCCTCTCGCAGGTCTTTATCAGTTCCGTGTTAGCCTTCTGTGAGGCGTCGCGCGATGACTGGAGCGAACCAACATGCGACGTATAGGCATTCTCCACCGACTTGCAGGCGTCCGCCAATTTGTCAATGATTTCGTTTGTCCTGCTTATCCGCTTGTCGGATTCCTTGAGCATCTCCCTGTCGTCTTGGTAAATCTTCATCAGGACCGGCTTTACATCCGTTTCAAAAATTTCCTTGATAGTGTCTTCAATCAATTTCTTTAGGCCGTCATAACTGTCATCATCCATAATGTATGGTATTTTAGTGTTTCTCTCTACACTTTCGCCTCCGTCACTTTATTGAGCAAGTCGATAAACTTGTTGATTTTCTCGTTCGCGTCTTTCAAGTCCGCGTTCTTCTCTGCGATTATACCTTTAAGCATCTCAATTTCGCCCTTCAGGGTTGCAACCAATTCTGATTCCCCGTCCCCCATTATATTTCCCGTCCCAGCTTGCAGCCTGTTGCCGTTGCCGCCGTGCATCGTGGCCGATATTGAAGATTTCTCGCCGAAGAACTCCGATATGGGGATTCCTGTGGCCGCAGAGATTCGTTCAAGGAGACCTGTCTTAATGTCCGCCCCATTTAATAGAGACGAGGTGTTAGATTGGGATTCTCCCAACATTTGAGCAAGTTCGATTAGTTTAACCCCATGAACCCTCAAAACATTTTTAACTCTATCTCCCTTCATAATCAACAAATTACAATAAAATATCAAAAAACTTTCATAAAAACATGAGAAAAACCTTGTTTTTATGAAACATTCCTCATATCTTTGCAATCAGATAAAACAATTACGGAAAGATATAAAGGATTCCTGCCAACCAAATGGCTCTTTGCTTTCGCTTCAATTCATTCGCAAAGATAGGAAATCTATTTATCAATTCATAATCAAATGTTAAAAACTTTTGACGTTTTATCCCGCTCCAGTACAAGGAGGGTAAACAACCAAGTGCGGACAAAGTTTTGGTCCGCGTGGGATAGCCGCCTACAGGACAACCTGAACGGGCACACCTGCGGATGCAGAGAAAACCGAGGCAGCCGGTACGCACGGGAATCTAAATCTTCTATAGTGCGTATGTCGGAACGGCACTAAGTCGAGAGTGCACCATCAGTGGCGCACTGCGGTCTCAACTCCGCGTAAACGACGAGAGGTGCATATATAACCAGATAAACCAGCATACCATGGGCAGCAAAGTGAAAGTAATCGCAAGCTCGTATTTCACGACCGTCACGGCTGACAGCCTGTCGGCGTTCTACGGCAAAGTCAAGGAAGCGGAGAAGAAGTCAAGGCAGAAGGCACAGCTCATTTCGGGTATAGTCCAGTTCGTCAAATACGAATACATCGACATTCCGGATGACGCCGATGATCAGGAAGGCCTGGCCTCCAAGCCGTCTGAAGAGTAGTTTTTTGTGTGTCAATAATATGTTTTGAAGCCCTTGTGGGCAACAGGGCAGGGGGTTGCAGCTTCCTGCCCTTATTTATGGAACTAACATAACTCAATATACAGGATGAACAGAGAATATCTAGAGAAGAAGCAGTGGACGAAACTGCTTGAATCGCTGGACGACGGACCTAACATCATCGTATTCGAATCAGTCAGGGATATGGAATCATGCCGTTCCATTGCATCCTACATCAATATGAGGTCGGAAGACACGGTAATACGTTCGTCGCTCCACAAGAAACAGCTCATAGGCAATTTCTTCAAGGCCCCGAAGCCGAAACCGGGGGAGTGCATGACGCAGCGCGACGCATTCCTACTGGAATCTGCGCGCTATCTTCCGCCGGATGCTTTCACAGAAAGCTATTTCGACGGATTTGAGACTGACGAGGGCAGACGCAAGGCGAAAATTCTCCTGCGCACCAAGAAAGGGGAGGAGAAAATGAAACAGATGTTAAAGAAAAAGAAATGAAAGAACCCAATTACCCGAAGCTCTTCGCCTGGGTATTCGCGATAGCTAGCGTCACGTACCTCATAGCGGTGGAAGCGACAATCACCTTTGCGGACTTCCTGTTTGTCGTATTCAGCGGCACGATGTCGATATGCCTTTTCGAGATAGCAAAGAAAGAAGATAATGAAGAACAATAAAAACATCAAGAAAACATGATAGCAACAATAATATCATCATTGGTATGCGCCGCGATTGCGGCCTGTCTCGCCTACGCATGGACGGTAAGGCATTACCGGCAGACAAGGCAGGATGAAACCGGGGATTGGTCCATCAGGTGGGTTCCTGTGGAAAGGGCGCTCCCGAAGGTGGGGCGTTCCGTGCTGGTCGCGATAAAGACCGCGGACGGAAAGAGATACAAGACTGCATTCTCACGCCTCTGCACCGACGGAAAATTCTCCGTGTCGGAGTTCGGAGAGGTCGTGGCATGGGCGGCAAGACCACGTTACGCACCAGACAAGCATATACCAAGTAAGAAAACCATAATAAAAGAAAACCCAAGGCAGAAGCAAGCCTGCGAAGGTGAGCAATGCTGATTCTGGTTATTGCAACCCCTCCCCGTCCGGCACTGGATAGTCCCTTCGGGGAGGGTCATCGGAGGTAAACCGCGGATTGTGGCGCACCGCGGAGCGATATACTCGACAAAGCATTAAAAGCCTCGCAGTCGGGGAAAGCCTGGGATTGCAGTACGGTTCGAATCCGTACCCTCCGACAACGGGTTGGCAGTGATGCCGCACCACTTATTTACTATCATCTATCATCTATTATCTATTGTTAAGAGCAGGGCACCGAAGTTCCGGCAGTTGGCAGTGACCGGATGAAATAGGCAACGCTCGGAGGTTCGAATCCTTCCGGTGCCCCCAATCATTCAATAGTTTCAATTACGGCCTGAAGGAGGGCCGGGCGGTGAGAGGCCGTATGTTTTTGTCAATGCTTCACGCGGCTGATCCCGCGTGCTTGGGGAACACAGTGGTGTCTGGAGGAAGCCTAAATCGGACAAGGTATTTCTCCCGTCCGGGTCGTGACCGGAGTTCCCCGCAAGACGCCGTGAGGTGTGTATGGTGGAGGCATGGGTAGTCATTAGTCGAGAATTTCTTCATAGGTTTTATGTTTTTCTAGCCTCCACTTTTTTTCGACAATCAAAAATCAATACAATATGACACAGGCAATAAACATTCGCGTCAAGACGCTCATAGCCGAGACGCGGGCACGGCTTGACGAGCTGGAGATGCTGTGCGACACTGACCAGGTGATGTCATGCTCCGAAGCTGCGGAATACCTCGGTGTCGCTAACGGGACGATAAGCAGGTACATACAGGCCGGGCGTCTCCACAAAATCAAGCGCGGTGTAAGGACCGGAATCTCCATGTCGGAGGTCGAGAAACTGAAGAGGAAATAGCCATGAAATCCGGAAAGTCCGCGGTTATGCTCGTGTGGAACGCGAGAGACCAGAAATGGGAAGAGGAGACAATCTTTTATGAGAATTGCGAGAAGCTCTTCAGGCACCTTGCGCGTGTCCATAGGCTTGAGAAACGTATCATCGTCCCAAAGAACACCAGGCTCATCCATCTGTGGGAGGAGTGGGTCAAGCGTCCCATGACTACGGCGGACAGGAAGAGGCTGGAGAAAGCGAAGAGCATGCCGTTCTCGTGTTTTACGGAAGGGTACATCCGCACGTACGAGACTGACGCCGCGCTTGAGAAGCTGGACGAGATAATGCGCCACACGTATCTCCGCGAAGAGGCGCGTCTAGGAAACGAATAATCAAAATCAATATGGACAACAATTTGGAAATTTATCAGCGTGCCGCCGAAGTCCCGGCGGAGGCGCAGAAAGAAATCGCCGCGGGGAAGCTGAAGGGCAAGACCGACATCAACCCCATGTGGCGAATCAAGACCCTTACGGAATTGTTCGGGCCGTGCGGAATCGGCTGGTACACGAAGATACTGGACCGCTGGGTGGAGCGCGACGCCAACGAATCGTCCGCGTGGGTGAGAATTGAAATGTTCGTGAAGTTCCCCGGCACAAACGAGTGGTCTGCACCCATCGAGGGCATAGGCGGCTCTAAACAGTGCGGAAAGGGACAGGGCGACGGAATCAACGACGAGGCTTTCAAGATGGCGGAGACCGACGCGATTTCGGTCGCCTGCAAGAAGCTCGGATTCGGCGCGAACATCTACTGGAAGAATGACAGGGTAAAATATTCGCAGGTGGAGAAACCACGGACGGCGAAGAAGTCGGCTCCGGCAGCCCCGGTGAGGAAAGCGGACGCAGAACCCGACACGAAGGCGCTAGAGGACCTCGCACTGGCCGACGCGATGCGCGACGTGGATGAGGCAAAGAACGCAAAGGAACTTACGGAGGCATGGGACAGATGGAAACAGGCGTTTGGCTCCAACGAGAAACTGCGCAGGGCGATAGCGATGTCTCCGGTAAACCCGAAGAACGGGAGGTCAAATGGATAACAGGCTGAAACAATGTGAGGGTGTCATATTCGACGAACTAACGCATAGCTATTTCTGCGGGGAAAGGATGCTCATCGGCGTCACTTCCCTCATGTCGAAGCACGGACTTTCACCTGACTACGGCACCGTCTCGCCAGAAGTTCTCTCGAAGGCGGCAGCAAAGGGGACGGCAATCCATTCGCAGCTGGAGGACTACGACAACGGCGTGGCAGTGGTCGAGGACGAGAACCTGAAGGCATACAAGAAGCTCAATCTCAAGGTGCTCTGCTCGGAGTACCTGGTCTCCGACAACGAGGTCGTCGCCACATTCATCGACAAGGTGCTTGACGACTACTCCCTTGCGGACGTGAAGACCACTTCGGAGGTCCACACGCACGCGCTTGAGTGGCAGCTGTCAATCTGCGCGTACTTGTTCGAGAGGCAGAATCCCGGAATCAAGGTCCCGGCCCTGTACTGCATCCACGTGCGCAACAAGAAAGCGAAACTCATTCCGATAAATAGGCTACCTGACAGCGAGGTCGAGAGGCTGATAGGCTGCGAGGCCAAAGGTGAGGAATTTACGGAAATCCCTCTGGAGACGGCGGTGACGGAAATCATCTCGGAATCCGACGAACTGACGCTCACGAAGAGCCTCGAAAGCATCGCGGCCTTCAAGCAGAAAATCAAGGAGGCGGAAGAGGCCATTTCGGAAATCCAGAACAGGCTCTACAATTACATGAAAGGGCACAACCTGACCGAAGTTATCGGGGAGACGGGAAAGTTCGTCAAAACGGCTGAAACTACGCGAATTTCGCTTGACACGAAAACCTTGAAGGAGAAGAATCCGAAAATATATGAAAAATACAAAGTCGAAACCGCCGTCAAAGGCAGTATAAAATTCAAACCCTACAAATAATGGCAAACCTCAACAAAATAATGCTGATCGGGCGAGTGGGCAGCGAACCCGAGGTCAGGAATTTCGAGAACGGCAACAAGATAGCGAACTGCTCCCTTGCCGTTTCCGAAAACTACAAGGACAAGAACGGACAGTACGTGGACAACGCCACATGGTTCAGGCTGCGTTTCTTCGGACACGCCGCGGACACCGTAGAGAAACACCTGCACAAGGGTGATTCAATCTATGTGGAAGGCCCTATGGTGCAGAGGGACTACACCAACAAGGACGGACAGAAAGTAGTAAGCTGGGAAGTCAAGGTGATGAATTTCCAGTTCCTCACGAAGAAGGGCGTCTCTGAATCAAGGTCGACGCAGGAAGTAGACAACGACATGCCTTATTTCGAGTAGACATGAAACTGAATCTCGTGAACACGCCGAGAGGCTTCCTCGTTCCGGAATCGGACGCCGACTATGACGGCAAGGCCCGGCTCCGTATCGGGGAGACCTATACGGCGGAAATAAAGCTCGTGAGGAATCCGGAGTTTCACAGGCTGTACTTCCAGATGCTCCGCACCGCTTGGGATTTCCTTCCGGAAGCCGTGAGGTCTGAAAAGTTCCACGGCAACCAGGAGGCATTCCGCAAGTGCATGGAGATTACGGCAGGCTATTATGAGGAGTTCTATTCGCCGCGCTTCAAGGACTGGGTGCAGGGACCGAAGTCGATAGCTTTCGAGAAACTTGACGAGACGGGATTCAGGGAACTCTACAACGGCGTGAGGGCTGTCCTAGACAAGATACTGACGCGCTATATCCCGATGGAGACTTTTGAACAATACTTTTTGAAATTTTAGGAAATGGAAACAGGTTACACGGTCGTCCAGGATTGGATGCTTGAACTTGATCTGGACTTGAGGAGCACATTCGCGTTCGCAATCATATACGGCTTTTCCCAGGACGGAATCTCCGTATTTTCAGGAACGCACAAATACCTTGCAAACAAGTGCAAGTGCAGCAGAAGGACTATCATTGACGTACTCCAGAAACTTGAAGAGAAAGGCTATATCGAGAAGATCGAGAAGGTGGTGAACGGTGTCACGTTCTATGACTACAAAGCTGTGTGTCGCGAACTTCATACCCCGTGCAAAAATTTCACACCCCCTGTAAAAAAATTTCACACACAAAATATAGAAGATAATAATATTAAAGAAAAAGATAATACTATCGTATTATCTCAAAAGAAAGAGAGCGACAAGCCGGATTTTTCAGGATCTTCCATAGGGGCAGAAAAGCCAAAAGAAAAAAGTTGCGCCAAAAAAGAAAAGGGAAAAGAGAGGTTCGACTTTGAGGCCGCTCTTGTAGCAGAGGGCGTGTCTGAACAGACAGCATCCGACTGGCTAGAGGTAAGGGCTAAAGTTGGAGGCGTGAATACGCTCACGGCATTCAGGTCGGTCAAGAAGGAGCTGGACAAAGCTAAAGCCAACGGCGTCAGCGCAGACGAATGCATCGCCATGGCGGTCACAAGAGCCTGGCGCGGATTCGAATTTCGCTGGTACATGAACGAGATAAACAAGAATAACGGCAATGGAGATAAACAAACTGTTGATAGACGAAGAAGCACTGACGTTATGGATGTGCCGATCGAGGAATACTACAAGTCGTTTTAGATTGCCTTGCTCAAAGGAGAATGTCGAAAAGGTATTGAGGGCTGCCGTCCGCTCGGAGGTCTCTTCCAGGGGCGGGAAACCGCAGCTCGACGGGGAGACGGCGGAGATTGTCTCGCGTGTCGCTGAATGCCTCACCTCCGATTCGCGGAAATTCGGACTGATGTTCAGCGGGCAGTGCGGCAACGGCAAGAGCACGATGACGCGCGCGGTTGCACAGGCGGTCAAGTACTTCGCGCAGCTGGACAAATTGGACGGCATCAATCTTCGGATGCTCGTGGTCAGCGCAAAGAGCCTGGTGTCATGCAAGCCGGAATACCGGGAGGAGGCGCAGAGACTGAGACTCCTGGCGATAGAGGACCTCGGCAATGAACCGGCGGAGAGGAACGACTACGGAAACATAACGAATCCTATCGTGGATTTGCTTGAGTTCCGCTACGACAATCAATTATACACAGTCATAACGACGAACCTTACACCGCAACAGATAACTGACAAATACGGCGTGCGTATCGCCGACAGGTTCAGGGAAATGCTTGACATCGTGGTGTTCAAGGGGGGTTCTTTCAGAAAATGATATGAAGATAAGAGTTTGCACATGCTTCAGCGGCTATGACAGCCAGTGCTTAAGTCTGGATAGGCTTACGGAAGCCTATCCAGACTTGTTCGCCTACGAACTCGTGGCGTGGTCGGAGATTGACAAGTATGCAATCCAGGCACACAATGCTCTGTATCCTCAATGGGCGGATAGGAACCTCGGAGATGTAACGAAAGTGGATTGGGCGAAGGTGCCTGACTTTGACTTGCTCATTTTCAGTTCACCTTGCCAAGACTTCTCCAACGCCGGACTACAAAAAGGTGGTGAGGAGGGTTCAGGAACGCGCAGTTCCCTGTTATGGGAATTTCGCAAGCCGGTCCTTATAAAGAAACCGAAATACTTCTTACTTGAGAATGTCAAGTCCCTTATATCAAGGAAGTTCTTTCCTATATTCCGGAAGTTGACGAGCGAACTTGAATCCTACGGATATACGAACTATTGGCAAGTCCTCAACGCGAAGGACTACGGAGTTCCGCAGAACAGGGAGAGGGTATTCCTTGTCAGCATACTGAACGATGACAGCATCTACCATTTTCCAAAACCTTTTGAGTTGGACAAGTTCCTGATTGACGTCCTGGAGCCGGAGGTTGATGAGAAATACTACGTCAGCGACCATGCGATTCAGGGATTCCTCGCCCACAACGAGAACCACGAAAGGAAAGGGACAGGGTTCATGTGAAGGCCAAAAGACCCTATAGGGGGGGCAGGTAGCAACCTGCCTACGGACAAACTCAGCTCTTTGCCCTACGGACAACACTATCATAGTGTGGCGGGGTGCATCAGAGCGAACGTCTGGAAAGTAGGGCCTACGGACAATTATATCATAGACTATACGGATGGGAAACAAAAGACTTGAAAAACTCCTGAAAAGTGACAAGGTTCCTATTAGGGGGGGGTATGGCTGGATGCCTACAATCAAGCAGTCTCAGACATTGCGGGAACCGTTGCAGCCAGAATCAACGATAGCAATCATTTTGTAACAATCATGACGGATGAAAAAGACAATACTCCTTAATGCTCCTGACGGATGTAGCCAGACAATTAAAAGACAATACCAGCAGACCTCTCTTGCGAACATGTTTTACAGGGGGGGGTATGGAGCGACAGGGATAATGGAAATTTATGATGATTCCTCTAAAGATACGGCAGGCGACGAAGAAGGGATACATTGAGGTCTATCCCAAAGGAGTTTTCGACTGCTCCTATCCGACCTCGAAATTACGTAGAGGCAGAGTGATTCAGGGGGGGGCGATAATCCCCGCAATCACCAGCCAATGCGGAAGTGCGTTTTTAGTTTATGAAGGAACCGAAACTGATACAGGTACTCAATCTCGTAACGGATGAAAAGAATTTTACGAATCCGCAGAGAGGCAGGGTGTACTCCCCTGATGGAATCGCTCCTGCGCTCAATACATGCGGGGGGGCGGTCTCGAACCGAAAATTATTGTTCGGGTGCGCTATGAGAGGACGCAATCCAAACAATCCAAAGGACAGGAAAACGAAATCCAACGGCACGTTCAGACAGATGATTGAAATCGGAAAATACGGAATCTCCAACACGATTACAAGCGTGCAGAAAGATTTTCTGGTCGCGGAGGTCTGCCAAAAAAAACAAGTGTTCGGATTGTCAAGGACGCGGAACAATGCAGGGTGGGTTGAGCATTTCAACCTCCGCGATGTCACCAATACGGTCCACGCGCAAGTAGGGGCTGTAGGGCTGAATATGGAGGTGCTAATTGCAGAGTTCTATGAAAGCGATACTACGACCAGTGAGGAATGAATACGGCAAGCGGATACGCAAGGACTATGAGAGCCATAGAATCCGGCTTCCGCGAAGCAGCATAAAGAAATACGAGCCACGCGGTGATGGAATTTCAAACACCATCACCTCGGCACAGAAAGACAACTATTTAATCGAAGCAGATATGGATGCAAATCTGATTATGAATCTCCCAGAAGAGCTGAAGGGGAAGAGACTGAGGATAAGGAAGCTTACGCCAAGGGAATGCTTCAGGCTGATGGGCTTGAGGGAAAAGGAAATCGACAAGATCCAGCAGACAAAGTTCCTGAAGAACGAGCTGACGCCCGCCGAGAACCAGGACAATCCCGATGCAAAGCCGATAAGCAACTCGCAACAGTACAAGATGGCGGGGAACTCGATCGTCGTGGATTGCCTGTTCTACATCTTCAGGAATCTCTTCATCGGAACGCCGGAGGAGGAAAAAGACACATTATTCTGAAGACATGACCATAGAATGGAAAACCGTCAACGGAACTGAATCCGGAGAGGTTGTCGCAGAGGTGACGTATTACCAGGTACGCCTCAAGAGTGGAAAAACAATGTTTGTTTCAAAAAAGGATACAAAAACAAAGCAAGATGAAACACATAGGGATTGACCCCGGGACAAACGGGGGTATCGCAGTGCTCGATGATTCGGGCGCTGTAATTTTTTTACGGAAAATGCCGGAGACGCCGCAGGACCTGATTGACACGCTCCGCCAGTTCGCGGACGATTCGTGCTGCACGCTTGAGAAGGTCGGCGGTATGCCGGGCAACGGCGGCATGGCGATGTTCAACTTCGGAAAGGGCTACGGACATCTGGAGATGGCGCTCCTTGCGCTGAAGATACCGACAGAGACCGTCACACCTCAGAAGTGGGAGAAGACGTACCAGCTGGGGACTTCGAGGGGCGTAGGCAAGACCGAATGGAAGAACAGGCTGAAGGCTAAAGCGCAGCAGTTGTTCCCCGAGCAGAAGTTGACGCTTGCAGTGTGTGATGCGCTGCTGATAGCCGAATACGGCAGAAGAAACAGAAAATAATTAAATAATTCAATTATGGAAAACAACAAAGAAACGAGGATGATTTCATCCGATGAGATTTTTTTATGCGGTCCTGAAGGACGGAACGATTGTCAATAATGTCAAGAGTTTGCTGACTATTGACAAGCAAGACAAGTTGCAGTCATCATTGGTGAAGTTGTTAACTGCTGACGTGGATATTCTAAAGGACATTGAAAGTTATTATTGCTGTCCGCTAAAAGTTAGCGAGCAACTAGATATCCATCCGCAGTGCTGTTGTAACGGCATTGCGGATGATTTTTCTGAGGGTAAGCCCCTTAGCTGAAGAGAAGCAGTTCTTCTGGAGGCGGATTTGGATCCGATTCTGCTTCTAAGAGCAGTTTTGCCCAGTCTTTTTCAGGGTCCTCGAGGAAGGTATAGAGGTTGACATAGTACATCAGCATGATTCTGACCATTGTGGCAAGGCCAGAGAAGCTCCATTTGCGCTTGATGTGCTTTTGCAAGACCATCAGTAGCAGGTTTGCGATAAGTGTGACCCAAACCTGTATCTTGATTGCGTTGGCGCTCTCGCCGTAGAAGTATCTTAGAGGGAAGTTCTGCTTTATCTGTTTGAACAATAGCTCTATTTCCCAACGTTTGCGGTAGATTGCGACAATCTCTTCTACCGGCATCTCCATATCATTCGTGAGCAGTGAGATTAACTTTGCCTGCTTGTTCTTCTTGATATCAACGTATGTTACGATGCGGGCCTTATGGACAATGTCACTCCCTTCAGCTACTTTCTTTGTGAATGTGACATGTTTCACTCTATACTCCATTAGGCCTTCCGGTGTCATGTAGGCGGTATCTTCATCAATCTGATACACAAGGTTTTTCTTCATCTTGGTGACATAGATTACACCTCGACTGGTCAGCTCCTCGAACTTTCCATAGTCGATATAGGCCCTATCCAAGGCCACTATATCGCCCTCGATGTAGTTCGTGGGCTTGAGCATGAAGCTGTCGTTTGTGGCTGCAGATGTGAACTTGACGTCAGAAGGAACGCCTTCGTTGGCGTGTATGTTCGTATGGACTTTGATGCCGCCTTTCTTCTTTCCCGTCTTTGGATGGCGTCCAACACCTTTGAAAATCATGTTGGAGAACAGGGTTACAGTCGTGGAGTCTATGATCTGCAGCCTGTTTATCCAACTTGACGATGGATTCTTCCGGCTGTCCGAGGAAAGTTCGTCCTTGTATCTGGCATACAGACTGCGGTATATCTTCTCAAAGATGGCTTCAGACCTTCTCGCATTGGCATCGGACAGGGTGCTTCTGCGTGGCATCATGCTGATGCCGAGATGGGCCAGTTTTCGTGCCTCTGGAAACATTGAGTCCGTGATCTCGCGAAGAGAGTCAAACCTCTTTATGACCGCGTAGAGCATTATCAGCAGATGATGCCACACGTCAAAGTGCTTGACATAGCGTTCTCCGCCGTTTGAACGGCTTATTTCAAGAATTTCGGTCCGATCGAGTAAATTAATTAGCTGACCATATGCCGGCTGTCCGATAAAATGGCTACCTTTGTTCATGGTTCTTTTAGTTTTGTTGCAGAAACAAAGATAACCAAAAGGCTGGACCTCCCAATCGGAGATTCAGCCTAATTTTTTTTGCTGTCAAAAAGTTTTAGCGGACAGTAATAGAAAGTTATATTAACAGCGAAAAGATGATTCTCTTGATGACCTTTCCTATCGCGCAATTTTTATCGCGTAAAACTAAGGAAAAAAGATTAGATGAACTTAAATCTAGCCTTTAAGTAAATCGCAAAACAATGAAAAAGAAAATCACAAAGGAACAGGCCAAGGAGAACCTCAAGGCCTTCCGTAAGGAACTCAAGGACAGGGCATGGAAGCGTGTCGCCGGTTCCAGGATTCCAGACTTGGTCAAGGTCGGACTTATGATGTCCAATGCCCTGTCTCTGCTGACGGCGCAGATTGACGTGATGATTCGCGCGGAGCTCAAGGCAGAGGGCGTGAACGCAAAGACTACCGGAGGGGATGGAGACATCATCTGCGGCATGAAGAACTACGCGGAGAAGACAAAGGCTGCGGAGTATTGGTTCGAGCGCGACCTGAAGCCCTATATCGAGGACTGCACGTTCGGCAGCTACGGAGTGAAGGCATACGACGACTTCAACCACAGCTCTGCGGAGGTCATACAGCTTCTAATGCTGTGCGTGGACAGGGGAGAAGTTGACGGCGGTATGGAAAAGGTCTTCCGGTCGTTGCAACGCCTGAAGAAGGGCACGCGGTTCTCCGACGAGGACATTGCGAGGTTTGATTTTAAGGAATAAAATTATGGACCGCGAAATGCTGCTTCGCGTTGTGGATTATGTCCAGCGCGGAAAGAAAAGCTGCGAGGATGCGGCAGAGAACCTCTTGAACCAAGAGCCTGTGAAATCTTATTACATGGGAAAGGCCAAAGCCTTCAGCGAGGTGCTAAAGTTTTTAGAATTGATTGACAAAATGAAAGTAAGAATAAAGAAACTAAATGACAACGCGGTGATGCCGTCAAAGGCTCACGCGGCAGATGCAGGCTTCGACCTGTACTGCACAAGCAAGGAAATTGACTGGACGAAGCGACAGATAGTCTGCCACACGGGACTGGCGTTTGAGATTCCCGAAGGATATGTGGGGCTTATATTCCCACGAAGTTCGGTGAGCAACAAGCCCCTCATGATGGCCAACTCTGTCGGTGTTGTGGACAGCTGCTACCGAGGTGAAGTGACGGCGAAATTCAACATTACGGACACACGGCAGAGCGCCTTTTCTCATTATCAGGAGGGTGACCGAATCGCGCAGATGATAATCATTCCTTATCCGGCGATTGAGTTCGAGGAGGCTGACAGCCTTTCCGAGAGCGACAGGGGAACAGGCGGCTATGGTTCAACAGGGAGGTAATCATGAAGTTTGAGGCTACGTTCTCCGAACACGGCAGGGTTATGACCAGGACCTACGACAAGCCGGACGCAACCAAAGAGGACGTGATTGAGTGGTTCGGGTTGCGCGAACACGACATTGACTGGTTTACAATTAAGGAAATCAACGAAAAAGATTAAATCATGAAATACGATTTTTCAAGGTGCAATAATTTGCAGTTTAAGGCGAAATTTGATAAGGACAAAGTGATAACAGGCTATCTAAAAGTTACGAAAAGAGGTGAGGAGGATGTCTTGTATGTCTTCTATACTGATGTGGGAGACTGTGAAATCTATGACAGCCGTCTCCAGCTTGTAGTAAGAGACTATGCGCATTGCGAGAACATAGAAGATTTTAGCGAATGGGCGGAGAAGCACGATCTGGAAATAGTTCCTCGCGATCTAGAGACTTACACCGACTGGAAGGTTGATGACCGCGTCTTTAATAAAATCTCTGGAGAATACTACAAAATCGCCGCGAAACTGGGTGATATAGTGTTTCTATTGGACAATGATGGTAATAACACAGCTATATTATGTACTGCCCAACTGACGAAGTATTTCACTCTCGTCCTCACGGACTACGAGAAAGAACTTATACATGCACAGGAACTGGAGAAGAAGAAAGAGTGCCCATTCAAGGAGGGTGATAAGGTTTTGGTGAGAGATTCGGACACATCTTGGCGGTTTGACGTATTTCAAAATTATGAAGAAAATGCCTGTTATAAGTATGAATGTCTTGGCAGCGAATACGAGCAGTGCATTCCTCTTAACGAGCACACGTGGAAGCTCTTGGGTACGACTGACGAATACAAGGAAACAAACAACAATGAAAGTCACTGATTGCGCTGAATGCCGATGGCTGTATGTCCGAATGATAAGCCCGAACTGCGCTGAGTATTTCTGCACCTTTGCGAAGTTCAACCATCCTGCAAAGGATATGAGGTTCGGGCGAATTATCCGGATAAACAAAGTCGAAAAATGTAAAAAAAGAGAATATGAAAGAAAAGATAATTGCCTATAAAGGCTTTAACAAAGACCTTACTTGTAGAGGTTTTCAGTATGAAGTTGGGAAAGAATATGTAGAAGAAAAGGTGTCAATTTGCAATAGTGGATTCCATGCTTGCGAGAACCCGTTTGATGTTCTTGACTTCTATGGAGATGTTCTTAACAATAGGTTTTGCAAGGTTGAGCAGTCAGGGTTAATCGAAAAGGACGATAAGAAGCAGGTGTCCTCAAAAATCAAGGTTGTAGCAGAAATTGGCTTTATTGGATTGTTTAAAGCGGGAGTGGAGTGGATTAAGGAAATCACTAATCCAATGCATGTCATTGAAGAAACTAGTGGTAATAATGATAAAAATAAGATAGGTTCAAGCGGAGATTCTGCGAAGATAGGTTCAAGCGGAGATTCTGCGAAGATAGGTTCAAGCGGAGATT
>ERZ1035027.436-NODE-436-length-24202-cov-16.833147_pt1 | contig 24202 bp, 18 predicted proteins | sample MGYA00520604_ERZ1035027 | MGnify/ENA primary metagenome ERZ1035027 (study PRJEB33766, sample SAMN09781743) | gut metagenome | biome: gut microbiome | host: Homo sapiens | place: Madagascar | study: EMG produced TPA metagenomics assembly of the PRJNA485056 data...
TCCGGCTCCGCCACCATTTCCGGCTCATCTTCCGGCAATTCATATCTTCTGATATGATGGTCTTCCAGATAGATATGGTTCAGCGTAAAGGCGAGCGACTCCAGCGTCTTCTCCCTTACCGCCGGCTTCAGTTCACATTCCCATATCACGATGGTATGCCATCCCATTTCAGCCAGCCGGTGCAGCACCTCATGGTCCCTCTCCCGGTTCCTCCTGATCTTCTCCATCCAGAATCCGGTGTTCGATTTCGGCACCACATAATATTTGCACCCTTCATGTCCGTGCCAGAAGCACCCGTTCACCAGAATACAGGTGCGATATTTCCTCAGCACGATGTCCGGCTTGCCCGGCAACCGCGGGTGATTGAGCCGATACCTGAATCCCCTACTCCACAGAAATTTCCTGACAAGAATCTCCGGTTTGGTATCCCTGCCCCTTATTGCCGCCATATTGTTGTGGCGCTGTTCTATGGTCAAACGGTCCGACATCTTTAATTTATCATCAACATCTGTTTAACATTGCAACATCGCGGCAGGCGTTATGTTCAGAACCTTGCATAGCAATCTAGCTATTTTTAGAGTAGGCTCAGAGCGCCCTGTTACATAATCGTTAATACGTGAAGGACTTACTCCAATTTCTGAAGCCAGTTGTTTTTGAGTCATTTCCTTTTCATTTAAAGAAAGTTCGATAAGTTCAGAAACAGAAGGCTTTCCGATAGGAAAATGTTTCTTTTCGTATGACTCAACAATGTCCGACATTAATGTCAGTTCTATGGCATTCTTATCATTGGCAGGCGTATCGTCCGTTACCAATGGCAGGAGATCTTCTATTCTGTTGAGTGCAAACTCATATTGTTCTTTCGTAATTCTATCCATAATTGTTTTTATTAAATGGTGGAACAATCTATTTTGTCATATTCACTATGTGTTCCGACAAATCTTACGAAGAGTCGGCCTATTGTAAATTTAATTACCACTACCAACCTATACCTGTTTCCTCGAATGTTGAATACGTAATGTTGATTACCTACGTAGTCAGCATCAGGAAAGTCAGTTCTTATATCAGAAAAGTTGCGCCATTCTGCTTCTTCCGCAATCTGGTACCATCTTTCCAGAGCTACTTTTGAGTCTTCTCGCCCAGGGGTCTCGTAAAACTCTTTTAGTTTCCTATGCGAAATAATTCTCATAATTCCATGATTTAAATTTTCATTGCAAAGATATATAGAAATATTGAAATACAATAGTTTCTTCCATAAATATTTTGCTTTTTAGGATTATTTATATAATTAAGCTTGTTTTTCTACTATTTAGCTTCCACCTTCCCCCTTACGGGCTGAAGGCCCAGAAGCTCCTAGCCCAGGGCATCACCCTGGGTATAAGCGCAATCCACCTTGCGCCCTGAACCAACGGTCACCGGCGCGTAGCGGAAAGGTAAAGGGCAAAAGCCTTTTTAAAAAGGATATTAAGAATGAAAACAAGAGAAGGCAAGAAACCAGCACCACGATGGCAGCGATGTAGATATCTATGCAGAAATGCCCCCTAAGTTTTTCCTGATAGTCCGTCTGAAAGCATACCTTGAAGCCCTTCTGGGTTGCCCTGTTGATATTATCCGGAAGCATCAGCACCTCAACCCCTTCCTGCTCAAGGAAATTAAGAGAGAGGGGATTGAAGTAATAGCGGAGAGATAGATAGGGGACGCCAACGATCCGACATCTTATCTATCTTTAAATGGATTTCTTCAATCCATCCACTATTTTCATCAGTAAAACATTCTTTTCTCACGAAAACACAAAAGAAAAAGCCCAAAAACTTGCAGAAAAGAGAAATATTTCTTATTTTTGCAGCAAAATAAACTGTAGAAATATGACAACAGAAGAACAATATAAAAGTTTTATACTGAATTGCACTACATCACCCAAAAGTGTCAACAACTATAGTGATTTTAAGCGCATTAATGAAACTATTGCCAAAATCAAAGGAGTTGATTCCTTTGATATCTACTCTTGTGTACATACCAAAGAGCTACAAGATATCATTGATTCACTTAACAACAATGAAGAATTCAAGCAGTATGAGAAGACTGGTAGTTACCAGTATTCTAACGCATTAAAGACATACATGCGTTTCCTATGCGCTAAGGAACTTTTCTCAAACGAAGCAAAAAAAGTAAAGCTCCCTTCAAATCTTACTCTACAGCAGATTTACTATGGTGCTCCTGGCACAGGCAAATCAAAGACCATCAAGGACTTGACTTTCGGAGAGAGCGTGATTCGTACTACATTCCATCCAGACTCTGATTACGCCTCTTTTGTAGGTACTTATAAACCTATTACAGAAGAAGTTGATCTCCGAGATTGCTATGGGAAAAAGGTCATCGATGACGATACAAAGGAAGTCGTAAAGGAAGAAAGAATTGCTTACAAATTCATTCCTCAGGCTTTTCTCGAAGCCTATGTTGAAGCGTGGAAGAAACTAGGCTCCAGCAAGAAGCAATATCTTATTATCGAAGAAATAAACAGAGGCAATTGTGCCCAAATCTTTGGTGATCTGTTCCAATTGCTGGATCGCAACGAATATGGTTTTTCAGATTATCCTATCGTTGCAGATAAGGATATGCAGAAGTATCTCGAAAAGGAATTTGCGGGATGGGAGATTACGAATAAAGACGAAATCAACCAGCTCTATGGCGAAGCCAATATGGTAAACCTCATCATGAAGGGAGAGCGCCTTGTTCTGCCTTCAAACCTCTATATTTGGGCCACAATGAACACCAGCGACCAGAGCCTCTTCCCTATCGACTCAGCCTTTAAACGTCGTTGGGATTGGAAGTATGTGCCTATTCGCGAAGGTCGTGACAAGGCTACCAACGCTCCTCTCAACTGGTACATCAACACGGGAGATAAGCAGTATGATTGGTGGTCATTCATCAGCAAGGTTAATGAGCTAATTGGTTCACTTACCAATTCAGAAGACAAGAAGCTCGGCTATTTCTTCTGCAAGGCAAAAGATGGAGAAATCGATGCCGATTTATTCGTTAGTAAGGTTATCTTCTATCTCTGGAATGATGTGTTCAAGGACTATGGATTCGATGATAAGGACTTTCAGGATGAAGAAGGCAAGATTCTGTCTTTCGACCGATTCTATGAGGATAAGAACGGCAAAACTAACGTTGATATAACTATCGTTGAGTTGTTCTTGGAGAATTTGGGAGTAGAGGAATACTATTCTGATGAAAGAGAGGATTCAGAAGATTCAGAAGATTCATACGAAAAAGAATCTGATTCCGAACTTAACAATAATAACAATAGCAATTCAACTTCATACGATTACACAAAATATCGAGTTAACGGAAGCAGCGAACTCCTAGGAAAAGGGAAAATGGCTCTTGCCGTAATGGAATATCTGGTTAATGATAAGAAAGAAACATATTCTGAAATATTATCAGATATATCAAGGATTATCAATTCAAAGACAGATCGAATTGTTATAAAAGTTGAGGACTATCCTCTATGGAAAGAGAAATATAAAAATGACAAAGGTAAACGCTGGTACGACGATTACCCTTTAACAACAATAGATAACGTCAAATTTTATTTTACAACACAATGGGGCAAAGGAAACATCCAAGCTATTCTTCATTTAGCGAGAACAAAAGGATGTACTGTTGAATCCGTAAAATAACATATTATGAGAATCCTCATAGAAGAACATCAGTATCAGGCTGAACAGATTAGGGATGTCCTGCACGGCATCGACGCCATGCAGGACATTGATGGCAACGTCAGCATCAACTACGTTGGGTATTACTACAATACCCAGCTCAACGATTGCGTCTTTATTTTGCCGAAAGTACTGCTCGAAGACACCCCAGAGGGCGAAAGAGTATTCGGCAAATACGCCCCGGAAAACATCGTCAACCTGAACCAGAACAACCCACTCTCTCAACAGGAGAAAGACTTCATCTATGAGTTCTCTGTCTGGATTTACCGCACCATCGAGGTTTACAACAATACCACCAGAAACGGCATTGTCTATCACCAGAAAATAGCGTGCCTCGGTAAAAGTAACAGACAAATCAACAACACATTCCTCGATATTCTGCTGGCTCTCATCGACTTCAACAAGCATAACCAGGATTTCATCTTCTTCATTCTGAAGAACATCCATTCCGGTTACAACCGCATTCATTGGTCAAAGACCATAGCCACCACGAGAGCCATCATCAGCAAAAACAGCCCTGTTTATCCCCATCCTGTCAACAGGAAAAAGCAGATCAATTTTGATGAAGAACTCCTGATTATCTTCTATTCCATCCTGAATTATATCAGCGAAAGATACGGCTTCGCCAATCATATCAACTGCAATTTCCAACTGATAACAGGCTATCGTTTCAAGACCTATCTGGATGGATTAGGGAAGACCAGGCTGCTCCAGATTAAGTATAAATACTTCTCAGACAAGGCTTTACACCTCTGGCAACTATGCTACGATTTCTTTGACAATGCTAAGCGCATGAACATCCAGCAGGAACGCAAGGAGTATCTTCTGGTTAAGAGTTTCAATATCGTTTTCGAGGCCATTATTGATGAACTCCTGGGAGAAAAGAACATCCCAGCTGGTCTGAAAGAACAGGCTGACGGCAAGCGCATAGACCATCTGTACAGCTACCAGAACCTGATTACAACAAGAAATCAGGAGCCAGTTTATTACATCGGCGACAGCAAGTATTACAAGTTAGGTCATTCCATCGGCAAAGGATCTGTGTATAAGCAGTTTACGTACGCCAGAAACATCATCCAGTGGAACCTGAACCTCTTTATGAACGACGATAAGGACGATGAAGAACTGCAATACGACAAGCGTAACTTTGGCAACGTACCCAAGCTTCGCGATGACCTGACGGAAGGCTACAACATCATTCCGAACTTCTTCATCAGCGCAAAGATGGCAGAGAATCTCTCTTTCTCAGACCAGATTTCGTCAACCGACAGGGAAAAGAAGTGCTTCAACACCCAGCATTTCAACGACCGCCTGTTCGACCGCGACACCCTTCTCGTCTTCCACTACGATGTCAACTTCCTCTATGTAGTATCTCTGTATGCCCGTCATAACGAGCACCAGAAATTCGCCTGGAAAAACCGGGTTCGCAAGATGTTCCGTGATGAAATCCAGAAGATGCTAGACGAAAGATACGACTTCTATCGCCTCACGCCGAAAGAAGATACACAAGTAGAAGAATTCGTCAGCCGGAATTTCAGAAAGCTTATCGGCAAGATATTCTCACCAACGAAATCCAATGATTATCTGATACTTGCGTTCGAGAAAGAAGACTCCAACGAGGAGCAGAAAGAAGCTATCATAAACGATGTTAAGGAGAAATTCTATATAGGTAAATTTGCTTTAGCGGATAATTGACGAGCGATTATAACTTACCGCAATAAAATAATTAATTTAATTGAATTGTCTATGGAATCAAAAACGAAATTTATTTTGACCTATGTAGCAGGTATTGTTACGGGTTGCGTATTACTGTTTGTTATAGGCTGCATTATTAATACAGAAAATTCTTCATCTTCATCCCCAGAGGAAGATATGGTTATGTTTGATAATCCACGCAATACTGTACCCGGAAAAGCCTTTAGAGTTATGCAAGTACTTCCTGACGGAAGTGCTTTGGCTAGTGGAGATGATTTTTCTGATGATAATATCGGTATGGTTGTTCTATTTTTGGGAAACGAGGGTACGTCTTTCTATGATAACCAAAAGATTGAAATTCCGAAGGGAAAGGTAGCAAAACAAATTGGAAATTACAGCTATATGTCCCAATCGTATAATGAAAAGACTGTGCCTATAGTGAAAATCATGGATGAATAATAGGATATCTCAAATATTCAAACAATGGGTCGTTCAATTTGCATAATACTTATGCAAGACTGAACGACCCATTTTTTTTGACAGGCTATATTTCCTTTATACCAATTTCCTTCAGATAGTTATAAATAGTTTGCATGGAGCAATCAGAACAATCTGTTTGCATCCAAGCAGACTGCATCTTAATATGAATTGTTATGAAGTGGATCAACCTTTTCTATATACCAACCAAGGTTCAATTTTTCATTGATTTCTACCAAAGTATTATATTTACTTTCGGTATCACTATTGGTGTCAATCCATAGATTTTCATCCACTTTCTTGAATTTTGTCATTTTCTGTTCTTCTTCTGAAAGATGATTCAACATGAAAAACCTTTTACCTATTCTAAGATTAAGCCCCAAGACTCTATCGGCTCCAGCTAGTTGTACAGCTTTTACCAAAGTTGTTGAGACCTGATTCTCTTGAATAAAGGTACCATCAGAGAATGAAATTCTTATCTTCAGTCTATTTGAAGATGTCTTTGGCATAAAAGGTTCTTTCACTATATATGGACTAAAGTCTAAGTCTTCATCTTCAAAATGAGATAGTGGAATTACCGCTATTTTAAAATCCAAATGAAACTGATTTATCGCATAAAACAGCATATTCACTTTTTGAAATGTAGACATATTAGTCATGATGTAGTAACCGGAATCTGTTACATGTTGAGCAAACGCATATTTACTATCGGCATATTCTGAAACGACAGGAACATTTGCAGCAGATAAATTAAGAGACTTAAACTCTTCAATACCAATTGCTTCTATAGATTCAACAAAGGTTTGAGCTACATTTTTATACATAATGTAGCTACTATCAGGAAATATGGTTGCGATAACATACTTTTTCTTACGCTTACTTTCATCTGGCTCCTCTACAGGTATAGGGTTCTTCCAGTCAATAGCATCTATCAACTTCTTCCAGTCTCTAAATTCCATGTTAGGGCATCTATCGCTATAATAGTCATAAAGAATATTCATAGCACCCTGACTGTTTTTATACTCTACATCAAGATATGGACGCAAAGAATTTATGATGTCAGGATTTGCTATTCTGAGCAATTTCCCATTCTTTATGTATTTCTTGTCAGGATCCACAACTACTGGCGTTCCCTCTACATCACTTCCTTCCTCATCTTGCTCCTCATCATCAGTTTCTTCATCATTCATATACAAATCTTCAGCAGAGCTTTCATTTGTTTCATCTTTAGAATCAACATATTCTGTGATTGAATCAACTGAAACATTTTTAAGATATGTGATATATGCAATCAATGCAGGTTCAACACATTCAATTTCTTCAGGACTAAGGATATTGATTTCTTTTGTGTTAAGAAGAGGGACAATAGCCTTAGTATACTCTTTGATATCATCATATTTGACAAAGATTTTTCGGCAAGATATTTCTGGAGTAATAACATCTGAAATCAACTTCTTTATTACCTTAAAATACGCCAGACATTGCTCTTCCTTCAGATAATCTTTACTTCTCAAATACGCCAAAAAATCTTTAATACCCTTCAGATCTACGAATCTCTTGTAGGCTTCATTAGCAGCTTTTCTTCTCTTTGACCCGATAGCAACGTATTCTGTCATTTCAGGGAAATAGTCAGCAATATTCAACAGATAATCTGCCAAACGAGTTCTTGGGAACGCCAAAACTATGCTACCATTAGTTTGAGTAGCTTGCTGAAAAGCACCTGTCTCACGTGCTAATTGTTGGGCATTTTTTCGTGAATATAAAGAGACATTCTTAGTTATATTCAGACGCTGTTTGGTTGTATATGGATTCCATGTCACATATACATCATTATCGTTGTCATAACCAAGAAATATAAATGCTATATCAGAATCCTTAATTGGCTGGAAGGTTGATCTTTCAGGCAATTGGATACGATTAACATCCGACTGATCGCTATCTTTATTAAAGGCTGTAGAAGTAATATTCTTCTGATAAATCCAAAACTTAATACCATTGAGGGTAATTAGACATGGATTCACACCTTCTATACAGCGAAAACTTTCTCTTTTTTCTAAAGCATCACATAAGAGTTCTTTGAGAGAATCTCTACTTGTTTTTTCGCTACTCATGATTCTTCGTTTTTAGGGGTGAATAAACTTTTATATAATGGACTCTTACTGTAATCAAAGTCAGAATCACCAGACAGGACGTCTTCAATATCGCTCAAATCGCTCGCAAATTTCACTTCGCTAACATGAGCAGGAATTCCCTCTTCATTGATATGAGGCACCTTACGCGCATCATAGAATTTTAAGGAATCAACTGCCTGTATATAATCGAAGTGTACCTCCTTGAGTTTTACAACATCACTTCCTACGGTTTCGGCTATCACTTTATACATTTTTAAACGATAATCTGTAACATGCAGGCGTTTATAAATTTTCTCATAGAGGTCATATATCGAAAGACCATTCTCGTTCTCACCAGATTCTCTAACGATGGCAGAAGCTATAAGAAGCTGCGAATGAGCAGATGGATTTAACTGATCATAAGAGAAGTGATGCACTCTCTTCTCGCTAGAGGTGCTCTTCACTTCTATCTTGTCACGCCCCAGAGTAAAATCATATTTCGCTGTAGGGTCATTGTGCCATGCTGTAATCAGCGTATTTGGGAATGATGCTTGGTCGATAACTAACAACTCTGTCCAAAGTCCCTGTATCTTCTTGCGTGGAGGATTGTTCAATGCCGAGAATATCGAGATCAAATTTTCAACCTCAACTGCTACTTCGTGACAAGTTGGTTCTTTCTGAAACTTCGCCAGCATCATTACTACAATCTCTATAAAATAATCTTGTAGTGCATGCTCTGGAGTTCTCAGTGTTATTACGGTAAATATATTATCTTCTTTAGCACCATCATCTTTAGAGATGGTACATTCTAAGTTATATTCTACAGATAACAACTCTCTTATGATATTTTGAGAAGGAGAAGAAGTAGTGCTAGTTGCCACAAAAAAGCGTGGGAATCCCTCAGGAGATACGCTTAACTTGTGAAGCATACCTCCGATAGAAACGACAGGCAAGACGTCATCATTAGAAGAAGGGCGCTCAATGTTTCTAAATTGTTTTATGATATCTTTTATGTCCATCTTGTTTGTTATTTTTATTAAGATGTTAATTATTCTTCATCGTCGTCATTATCCTCTGTTGTACCCCTGGTACTAATGTAGTTGGTTGCTATTTTTTCAGGATAGTTGATAGCCAACGCATAAGCATCTGGTGGTAACTCCAGAGTTCCTTTCCGGAACTTTACATGGTGTAACTGAATAGTAATCGTATCCGGATCGCACATCTTTCGGTCACCAGGATAAATTACTCCATCTTCACTCTGACCCGCAAACAGGGATGTTACGCACTTGCTATCCTTGATAAACGAACGTTCTCGAATAGGATTCTCCTGCCATGCCATCTGGATGAATCTGACGTTTTTGATAATCTTCTGGGAATCCAGATATCGCAAATATCTAATTGTATCTATCTTTCTTATCTGTTCGCTAATATCTGAGAATCTGAAGTCACGCAAGAATTCTATGGCTTCTTCTACTGTCAACATCATACTACGATGCTGACGGTCAGCTGTTTGATATCTATACTGAACGTATTCAAAGTCATTCTTATGCTGTTCGAGGAAAGTTTTGACTAGGGCCTTGTTGTTCTCGATAATAGAACGAGTCTGGAAGGCCTGTAACTCGCTGATACCCTTGAGTTGAGTGCTTACTACATCAACTGGTAACACATTCGCTCTTGTAGGTTTAAGCAGAGGCGACAACATGATTTTCCGCTCAACTTCTGCCAGAGAATCACAAGATTTAAGCGTAGCACGCAATTCTTCCTCATGCTTGATATATTCTACATAATTCTGGATAGATATTTGAGGCAGGAATACTCTGCACGATTTGATGTAATCGCGCTTATAACCAAAGAATCGACAACGCTGCTGAATGGTGTCAGCATTGGCTTTGCCTGTAGTATATCGAGGCATATACGTTGTTGCAAGATTTTCTATTGTAAAACCTCGATTCAGCATTTCGGCTCCCACCAGAATATGCATACAATGACTATTCCAATCTATGTTTACCTCCGCTTCTTTATCTGAATTGACAAGATAAACCTTATGATCCAGAATAATATCTCTTAGCAATGGCTGAATGTCTTCCCAGGAAGGTCGTTCTTCTTCATCATAATATCTGATTGCCTCTTTAAAATTCTTTTTGAATTTACTGATAACACTGGCATAATCCTCCGTCTTATCATTTCTAAAGGCTTGACGCCAATTCTTTATGGTATTATCAATCCACTTTTTGAAGGTTGAATTCCAGTTTGTAGTTTCATCTGGGTGTACCATCATAGAGAGGAAGTTGATACCTTCTGTTTTTCTCCATTTTACAACTATGGCAATTGCCAGAACATGCAACATGAGCGCATCCACAAGAGAATCTGGAATTTTCTTCAGTTTATTTCGTTTTTTATGGAACACATCCATTGGCGGAATTTCTTTTACAAGTCCACAATTATACAGGTCATGGTTCTCACCCATACCGAAATATAACTTGCCACCAATGTATCCATCACCAGGAGTCAATAGCGTATGACTTTGAGGCGACAATGTATCTTGCATACTAATCAGCAGATTAGCTTGCGGTGTAGCCGTATATTGGATATAGGTATTGCCTGGCAAAGCTGCTCTCATCTCAAGAATTGCTCTGTAGGTAGTTGAAGCTTCGTTCCCATTTGTCTTACTGTTTTTCTTTCCATAGGCATTTAGGGATGCCTGGTCAGCCTCATCGTCAATAATGAGCACAGTTTCTTGCCCCATCAACTCTTTAAAATCACGGTTTTCAAAGAGTTTAATAAGATCTCTGATATATTTTGCATGCTTTAGCAAAGGTATCAAAATCATCGGCTTAGAACTCAATTCCATCTGGCTGATAATTTCATCTATTTCCCCTACTTTAGGGTTCTTGTGCAACTTATAATCATCTGCATTCTCCCGGTTCTTGCCAATCAAATCTTTTCTTAAACGATCTGTAGTTTGCTCAACAAGATTTTTCTTGGTTCCAGCCAAGTACACGATGAGGCGATAGCCATTATCTTTGGCTAGTGCAGAGAGTGCCGTAAACGACATTGTTTTTCCACTTTGTACATAACCAACTACAAGATGTGTTGTCTCAGGACTATTGTAGGCATTATGAGCGTTACAATGGGCTAGAATATGGCAAGTTTCCTCCCTAAGATTTACAGCACTTTCTGGAGTGATACCCTTTTTAAAGGAGCCGTCAGGCTGGTAACCTTGTTTCTTTGCTTGCACAAAACGTTCAAAGAAATTCCCTCCAGATACCACCTGCAGGGCATTTCCTTTACATGTTTCCTTTTTCTTATTATTAATTTTTATTGTTTCCATATTCTCTAGCTTTGAACTTTCATGATATAATCATTAAACAATCGCATGAATCCCGTAACAGAATCATCTTCTTGCTTATATGCTGCAAATTTTGCGATAGCCATAGACTTAATCAACACAATAGAACTAGATGATTTCTTCGGATCGATATTCTCAAAGAAAGGATGATTCATATTTACCTTACAAATGAGATTGTTATTAGCCTCATCAGAAATATCGTTATAAAATAATTCAGTTCCACCCTTACAGAAATCAATCTTCAGCGTATATTCCTTACCATCTACACAGAATGACTCTTCGTATGAGTTATCTTTGTCATCAGCAGACATTATGGATACCATATTGCTGACTTCACTTACAGCAGGTTGATATGTCGTACTAATACTTACAGGAGTTTTCTTGTCCCTTGGTGTATTTTTATGTTTTCTGATGATTTTAAGTACATCCTTTTTGGTTGTAGATACACGATAATCTTCTGCCTGTTTAAGCATATTGAAATCAGGAAGGTGGATTTGCTCCTTTATCATATCAAAAAGAGCATCTAGATTTTCGCGATCAGGAATATCGTTTTTGTTAAAAGACACGTTGAATCCTTCAACTTCAATTTCACCAAACAATCGTTTATACTTAAAGGTACCTTGAGCGCCCATGAATTTTGGATAAAAGCGATGATTATCCTCATTTCCAACCACAACTCGGCCTCTTCTTAAAATCACAAAACCGTTCCTACCCTGCTTGATGTCTTTCAGGATACCCACAAATCCCTTTCCCTTATAAGGACCTACCTGAACTCTTATTTCTTTTTTCCAGAATATTGGGTTACCATCTGGATCATGAACATAAGGCGCATTGAGCACTTCATAATCCTCGAAAGTAATAGCCGTATCTTGCACATAAAGTTCAAACTCTTTATTGCGTAAAGAAACACGATAGATACTGCTTAATTCATTACAAATCTTAGCAATACTTTTTTTGCTAGGCATATTGGATGTAGGAGTCTCAATATGAACTTGAGTATAATGACTAAGAGCGTCTTCTGCTTCGTATTTTACGGGCAGTTCGTCCAATTCTTCTGCACAAATATCATTGAGGCAAAAACTAACGGTTTTACTTTCAGGCTCATTTATTGCAGATGTTTTTACTACCCAATCTTCTCCAAGCCAACCCGCAGCTGTTTTCAGGCCCATACCGAACTCATTAAGCCCCTGGTTATTATCTGGTTTTTTAGCTGGCATAAAGGCAGTAACGAATCTATCTTTACCTATACCGCCAGCATTATCGTTTACATCAACACTAATAATCTTTCCATCAGCATCCATTTCAAAATGAATACTGACTCTAAGTTTATAGTCTTGTTCCAGAGACTCTAAGATAGACTTATTGTCTCGGTATGATTGCAGAGCATTGTCCACAAATTCGGCTAACACATGTGAAGGCGTATTAGCTAAAGCGCTGAATCTGCTATACATGCTTGTACCTATAGCCACGCTAACTGTTTGTGGCTTGCTTACATACTTCCCATTTTCCATCATAACCCCAATAAATTTTTAGCAATCATTTTTACTATTGTAACGTTTACTGCATTTCCTAGAGCCTCATAACATCGGCTAGTTGAGAGTTTAAAGTTTTTATCACCAAACTTTAATTTTTCCATTCCTTGCAGCCTAGCACCCTCTCTTACTGTCATGTATCTACCATGATCAGCATCTCCCTCTTTAAGTGTAGATTTTGGAAGTTTTACCCATGGAAAGATAGGGATTTGTGTACCCACCAGGTTGAGCGCAGGAGAAAAAGTAGGAAGTTTGATACGAATGCCTGAAGCTCTAAATTGTACTATCTTATCGAAGAGCGTTGGGCGCACATCAGATCCACAATTCCATTCCAGTTTGAGATGGCTATTAGAGAAATCTTTCACTTTCTCAATCCAAGGATCAAGCCATTCTTTGTTTCTTTCGTAAAACCTACGGTTCTCTTGAATGTACTTTTTCTTCCATTTGGGAAATTCCTCTGTCTTAGTCGTTTGAGCATAGACAGGTATCTTTCCTAATAACTCTTTACGACTATTCCCAGAAAGAACCGCACCAAACTTTCCCCTGCACCCCCTAAGGTTCTCTAAAGGTTGATAAGCAGGAGCAAGTGCTTCGTATTCATAGCTTGCACCGAATTCCATTGCCCATATTGGAAAAGACGGTATACTTCCGTTATGTTTTATGCAATTATGTAAAAACTCTTCCCATACTTCCAACTGTTTCCTCGTATCTGGCTTTAACGGAATATAATCTTTATCATTGCTATCTATGATATCGTTAATATGGAGTTCTTTATCTTCGGCAATTGGAAAACTAAACCCGTCAAGTGTTCCATAGTCTTTGTTTCTACAAACAATATAGATTCGACGACGATGCTGAGGTATACCAAATTGGTGTGGAGAAAGAATTGCCGGTTCTGCTACATCATAATTAAGATCTATCAACTTTTGGTGTATCGTTTTCCAAGTTCTTCCGTGATCATGTCCTTTTAGATTTGCAACATTTTCAAGCAAGACGTATTCAGGGCGGTGCTTTTCCAAAATTGCACAGATATAATCAAAGAGATTTCCCCTTTGTTTCTCATCATCAAACCCCTGGCGTTTGCCAGCTTGACTAAATGGTTGGCAGGGAAAACCAGCACATAAAATATCATGTGAAGGTATTTTATCTAAATCAACTTGCGTGATATCTCCTTCTATTATAGGCGTTTTAGGGTAATTTATATGATAAAGATCTTGAAGATCTTTTTTTAGTTCTGATGCGAAGACACATTTACCCCCACCTAATTGTTCAAGGGCCAGATGAAAACCACCTAGCCCTGCAAACAAATCTATATATCTATAATTGTTTTTGTTCATATTGTAATTTTTTACAAAGATACATTATTTTTGTATAATGTCCAAAACATCAACGCATATTTAATGCTTTTTAAACTAAAATGCCTATCATCTGCTGTTGAAGATTTCTTCCATTTTATCTTTCAAATCTTCAAAAACTTTAAGATGCTTCTCCAAAGCCGTACTATCTGTCAAAGAACGCGACAAGTCGTTTTGAAATTTAGAAAGATCCATATTGAGGCATTCACCAAATGTTTCAAAAACCTCTTTCTTGCTTATCTTATTTTGCTGTTCATCCTTGAAAAAGCCTTTTTCATACATAGCATTAAGAACCCTGATAAAATCAAGTTTCATACCCTTTTGAATATTCAGGTGAATTCTACTTTTTTTACCACTACATTCTGTATTACTGGACTCTGAATATTTACTTTGAAGTGGCTCTATTATTCTTTCGATTTCTCTGATACAATGGTATGTTGTATCATCCGTAGAACAAAAGGCGTTAAATAGATTCTTTGCAAGACATAGAGTTAAGAATTTCTCTAATTCATTAGAAAATTTAAAACTATTTAGATAATTGCCTATCTTAGACACTTTATTTTTGTAGCATCTTACAACATCGAATACTTGATATGCCATATTAAATATTGACAGAACAACATCAGTATCAGCAATAAATTTACTGATAACTGAATCATACTGAGTATAGTTAAATCTGTCTTCTAGATAGCTATCAAGATTTTTTTTAGGATAATCATCGCGATTAGTCTTAATAGTTTGTTTTATTGTTTTTCTATTAGGGATACAATCAATAGGCACATTCCCCTTTTTGGCATTCCGTTCAGTTCCCAAAAGATAATAAAGGTAACCAAATGATTTGTCTTCTGAGATTATATTAAACAGTTCCTTACGAATCTCTTTTGCTATGTCTAAAGATAATTCTTCTTGGTAATGTTCTTCTGTAGGAATTTCTATCTGCATGGCATTCTTCCGCTCATGCATCTTTAGTCGCAAATCATAGTTTTGTTTCCGGATGTCAGGAGTTAAGACATTGTTATAGTAATCCTCTGTTGCCTCTTTGTCTAATCGTAGGGGTAACAAATCAGATAGAATCTTATCTATTTCCTTTGCATAAGCCAGTTTGTCGGCTTGGGCTATTAGCTTTTCTTTTGCTCTCATAGATATATAAATTAATAATTGGTTACAAAGGTAATATATATTTTTTAAAACAGAAAGCTTTTAAAGGAAAAATTTCTACCCTATAGAAAAAAACTTCGTGTAGTATACATGTAGTGAACGAATGCTATCGCAAAATACCCTTACCTTTGCCCCCGGAATTCAGAACCAATGCGGTCTGAGTTTCGGGGGCTTTTGTGTATCTGCACATCAACCATGGTGGGAGCCTCCAATCTTCTAAATTATTTAAAATGATGGAAGTGAAAGCGTATGTATTCAGTCATCCTGCTTACGGACGGCTGAGAGTGGTGAAAACGGAAGAGGGCATCTTCTACAATCTGGAGGATGTCATGTGTCTCTACGAAAAAAGCGGGCATGAGACCTTTGAGGTGATTGCTGATTCTGAGGGGCAGATTGCGGGATTCGAGATGAATCTGGCGCCTGAAGAGAAGGGCGAACTCAACTTTATTACGGACCGCGAACTCGGGTATGTGGGCAAGAGAAAGAAGAACGTGCACACTACTCAATTCTTTATCGATGAGGTGATGCTGCACGACCTGGAGACGAATCTGACTACCGAACTGAAACTGGTCAGGAAATGGATTCACGGCTTCGTGGAGAAGGTGCTGGCGAAGTATGAACTCGCTGAACAGAACCGGGGAAAGGGGCTGCTGGGCATCGAGAGGATTCCGGAACTGCAGGAACCGCTCGACATCGCATACAACGATTACGGACTCTGGATCAACAGCCAGTATCTCACCCTCTAAACCAATCTTTTATTAACGAAATAACATGACAGAAACACAACATGTAATTGCACTGAACCCTTATCGCAAGGGCAATAAGGGGAAGGTGTTTTCCAACAGTATGGCGGTGTATGACAAGGTGATTGCATCGCCGGAAATCAAGAAGATGATTCAGCAGATCAGGGGCGAACTGCCTATCCCGAAGGTGAATGCCAACGACGAGAAGGCGGTGAAGAAGGCGCAGGACAGGCTGAAGAGCGAACTGCCTTTCTTCTGTCCCCACTACGGCATCTTCAAGAACAATGTGCGCAGACAGGAGAATGCCCAGCCCGAGAGCTTCATGTTCCAGACTATCATCGACGTGGATGACAGGGAGTATGTAGACAAGGCTATCGAGAAGGCAAGGGAGCTGAACTGCTCTGACAGCATCTGGAACGGCTCGCTGCTGCACCTCTGCTACAGTGCCCGAAAGAAGCTGCACATCGGTATCAGACTGCCGGTGGGAATGACCATCGAGGAGACGCAGAAGGCGTATTGCGAGGCGCTGGGGGTGCCGTATGACGAGAGCTGCATCACACCCGAGAGAATGATTTATCTCACGGATAAGGACTCGGAAATCTACAGGTCGAAGATGTGGTGCGCCGTGCTGAGCGAGAAGGAGATTCTGATGCGAAGGCAGGCGTATCTGGACCGCGGACTGACCGTGGACGGAAGAGCTGGGAAAGTTAATAGTTTACAGTTAAAAGTTAATAGCAATAGTAATGACAATGTTGAAAATAATAGACTATCGGGCAACGACGGCAATACAGCTGTTTCTGCTGGCTCTGCTGTTCAGCCTGCCCAACCTGGTAATAGCCATGGTGCTGATGCTCCTCATATCGGGGATTCTGGAGGCAATCAGGATGCTGGCGGACTGGGAGCCAGGGAGAAGAACCTGATTGCGTTTGACCTCTTTACGCAGGCTGCCGGACTCGGGGGTATGGAGATTGATACCGTGGGGTCGAGACACTCTTCGCTGCTGGCTATCATGAGCGCCGGTGCTTCGAGGGTGATGGAGGAAGAGGAACTGATGAAGGTGGTGAGGGTGAAAATGCCAAGCTACTATCAGGAGAACGACTGCCATCAGCTGATTCACGACTTCTATGCGAAATATGCTGACAATACGAAGCCGATGTCGAGGGAAGTGATGAGAGTGAATGCGCTGGCGGAGCAGAAGGCCAGCCAGCAAGTTAACAGTTTACAGTTGAAAGTTAATAGGGCTGATGGTAATCATACAGTTCAAAGTTCAAATCTCAAAGTTCAAAGTACCGGGGAGGATTATCCTGACCCGCCGGAGATGCCGAAGAAACTGCCGAAGCTGGTGGAGCTGCTGATATCGAGGACGCCGGAAATTTATAAGCCGGCTGTGGCGCACGCTATCTTCCCGCCGCTGGCTACGCATCTCTGGAAAACGAGGTTCCGGTATATTGACAACGTGGAGCACGAGGCGAGACTGATGACGCTGCTGCTTGCGGGTACCGGAGCGGGTAAGAGCAGCGTGAACAGGCCCATCGATTTCATTATGGAGGATATCAGGCTGAGGGATGCTGAAAACCTGAAGCGCGAAAAGGCGTGGAAGGATGAGATGCTGCGCAAGGGTGCCAACAAGGATAAGCGCAAGAGACCTGAAAACCTGATTATCCAGGAGATTGATGCGGATATGACGAACCCGGCTTTCGTGATGAGAACGGCTGAAGCGCAGGAACATTTCCTCTATACTTCGCTCAATGAGCTAGACCAGTTTGATGCGCTCAAGGGTAGCGGAAGCCAGCAGTTCCGTATCATGTGTCTGGCAGCAGACCCAGGTAACAAATATGGACAAACTCGCGTAGGAACGATGAGCGTAACGGAGCGTGTTACCATCCGGTTCAACTGGAATGCATCTACCACCATCCAGAAGGGTCAGCGTTACTTCTCTAAGGTTCTTACCGATGGTCCTATCAGCCGTATCAACTTCTGTACCATCCCCGAAAGGGAAATCGGCGAAGATATGCCTGTTTACGGAACTTATGATGAATCGTACCGTGAGGCGCTACGGCCTTACATCGAAAATCTGAACAAAGTAACGGGTCTGATTGAGTGTAAGGAGGCGTTTCAGCTTGCCCTCAAACTGAAGGATGAGAATGCTGAGTTTGCCCGGCTGTCGCAGGACAGGACGTTTGAGAATCTCTCGTTCCGTGCCAACGTCATCGCTTACCTGAAGGCGTGTGTGCTGTATGTAGCCAATGGTTGCAAGTGGGAGCCGGAGATTGATGAGTTTATCCGCTGGAGTGAGCAGTATGACCTGTACTGCAAGATGCGGTTCTTCGGCGACATGATTGCGAAGGAGAACTATACGGCGGAGAGGAGTTCGAAGCGTGGGCCTCAGAATCTTTTACAGATACTGCCCGATAACTTTACGGCTGCGCAGTTGCTTGCCATCCGGCTGGAGCATGGTTTGGATGCGAAGGGTACCGATATGATGATCAGGCAGTGGCTGCACCGGAATTACATCAGGCGGACGTATCAGTATACGGGCAAGCGTGACAGTTGTGACAGTTGTGACAGTTTTGAGAAGCTTAAGTACCGCCACGACGGTATGGTTATTGAATCTTAAATTTATTTTTACTTATGCAGATAGTTTTAAAACGTATAGCAAAGAAGAAGACCTACACGATAGGTCGCCTTTACATCCTGAAGGATGAGGATGTGAAGAAGCGCACGATTGAGAGTGTGAACAAGTGCAGGGGGCTGAAGACGGTGTGTGATGTGCCCCCGGAGAAGCTGAATGCGGACTCGTATTTCTGTGATACGCTGGAGCCGTGCTGGCGCAACCTTCTGGGTGTGGAGCTAAGTCCTGCCGAGGAGAATGTGCGGTTGGGGCGTGTATCGGGCAAGAAGGCGCAGAAAATGAAGGGCACGACGGCGATACCTGAGGGTACTTATCCGCTGGTGATCAGCAAATCGCCGAGTTTTAAGACGTGGTTGCCGCTGCTGTTGGGTGTCCCCAATTTTGAGGGCATCCGCATCCATGCCGGCAATTATCCCGATGATACGCAGGGTTGCATCCTGGTGGGTGAGAACCGTGTAAAAGGCATGGTTGTCAACTCCCGCATCTGGCTCCACCGCCTCATCAATGCCATTACCGCTGCGAGAGACAGGGATGAGAGCATTTGGGGAACGATTTTGTAATGTTGAATGTTGAGTGTTGAATGTTGAATTAGGCTAGCGCCCTTGAGTCCGTTAGGCAAAAAATCAACATTCAACATTCAACACTCAACATTCAATTTAACATTCAACATTCAACATTAATAATTAAATGAAGAATGAAAAGACAGCGGGTAATGCTGTCGTGTTTGAAAACCCTGAATTCGGTAAGATTCGCACCTTGACCGATGAAAACGGGGAGCCCTTGTTCTGTGCGAAAGATGTCTGTGACGTGCTGGGATATAAAAGAGCAAGATGCGCTGTATATCAGCTAGTTAACCCACATGATGCTGTAAAACACAGCATAAGGGTAACGACTGGTATCAAGAAGGATGGAAGTGAGGCAAAGCGCTGGTGCCAGCTTCTTTTCGTCAACGAGAGCGGATTCTATGCTTTGGTTCTCGGCTCCAAGCTTCCAACGGCGGTGAAGTTCAAAAACTGGGTTACTTCCGAGGTGCTGCCGCAGATTCGCAAGACGGGCGGTTATATTCCGGTAAAGCAGGGCGAGAGTGATGAGGAGACGATTCGACATGCTGAAGAGATTCTCAGAGCTACACTCAAGGAGAAGGAGAATCTGCTGAAAAACCAGCAGGTGCAGATTGATCAGCAGAAGAAACTCATCGGAGAACAGGATACGGAGATTCGTCGGCTGAACGGTGTGGTGGACGAACAGGTGGTTTGCATCGCCAAGAACGGTGAGAACATCATCCAGTTGGAGAATCAGGTGGATCATCTTCTACCAAAGGCGCTCTACACCGACAATGTGCTCAACTCTGTTTCCTGCTATACCACCACGCAGATAGCGAAGGAGCTGGGTATCACGGCACAGGAGTTGAACCGCCAGCTCTGTGCCCTTCATATCCAGTACTACCAGAGCGGCCAGTATCTGCTCTATGCCGATTATGCCCACATGGGCCTGGCGAAGAGCCGCACCCGCTACTCTACCCTCCCCGACCCTCACTGCGATGGGGCACAGGAGAAACTGGGCACCGCCTACACCCACACCTACCTCGTATGGACAGAAAGAGGAAGGAAGTTCATACATCTTTTAAAGGTAAAAAAGTAAAAAGGTAAAAAGGTAAAAAGAAGCTTTAACCCCTTCCTGTCCCCGTTCCCAGCGATTCCATCGCTGGTCCCCTAAAAAAGGTAAAAAGAGCCCCTAGCTAGCTTGCCCCCGCTAGGCTCTTTTTTACCTTTTTACCCTTTTACCTTTTTACCTTTAAATCCCCCCTAGCTAGCTTGCCCCCGCTAGGCTCTTTTTTACCTTTTTACTTTTTTACCTTTTAAAATTTGGTAATTAGTGAATAAAGCCGTAACTTTGCATGCTCTTAAGCAGAATAAAGGAAATAGATTAGTAATTAAAAGCAAATATGAATAATCATACGACATCAATAACGACGAACAGGAAACATCACTATCGGGAACTGCTGGCTATCGGCATTCCTATCATCATCGGACAGCTGGGTACCATCATCCTGGGATTTGCTGATACGCTGATGATTGGCCATCACAGTACACCGGAACTGGCGGCTGCCGGACTGGTGAACAATATCTTCGGTCTCGTTTTCGTATCCTATATGGGATTCACCTACGGACTCACTCCTATCATCGGACGGCTCTACGGCGAGGAACGGACCGACTGCATCGGACAGAAAGTGCGCAATGCCTTCTGTGCCAACATGCTGACGGGCATCATCTTCACCCTCGCCCTCATTGTGCTCTACCTGAATCTGGGGCGCATCGGACAGCCTGAAGAGCTGCTCTCGCTCATCCGCCCTTACTTTCTGGTAAACCTCGCCTCGGTGCTCTTCATGGGCATCTTCTTTACGATGAAGCAATTTCTTGACGGACTCGGACAGACCAAGGTGGCGATGTGGGCGATGATTGGCGGCAACGTAATCAATATCCTGGGCAACTGGGTACTGATTTATGGTGTGGCGGGTTTCCCGGAACTGGGATTGCTGGGAGCCGGTATTTCGACGCTGGTGAGCCGCATTCTGATGGCACTGGCGATGGTGGGCATGCTGATGACGGGCAAGAATTTCGGGGAATACAGACGCGATATTCTGCACAGTTCTCTGACCAAGGCTGACTTCAGGGAGATGAATCGGTTGGGCTGGCCTGTGGCGCTGCAGCTGGGCATGGAATCGGCTGCCTTCACGCTGAGTTGTGTGATGGTGGGCTGGCTGGGAACCATTCCGCTGGCGGCTCATCAGGTGATGATTACCCTCTCGCAGCTCTTCTATCTCGTGCTTTCGGGCATGGCGGCTGCGCTGGCTATCCGCGTGAGCCATTTTATGGGTCAGAAGGACTACGGGGCTGTTCGCCGCAATGCCTACGACGGGTTCCGGCTGAACCTGCTGTTCTCGCTGTGTATGGGTTTGCCGGTGTTCCTGCTTCGCCATCAGATAGGTGGCTGGTTTAATGATAATGTGGAGGTGCAGGCGTATGTGGCTACGCTGATTATCCTGTTGATGGTGTATCAGTTTGGCGACGGACTGCAGTATACCTTTGCCAATGCGCTGCGTGGCATCGCCTGTGTGAAGCCGATGGTGCTCTATGCCTTCATCGCCTATTTCGTCATCTCCTTGCCGCTGGGCTACACCCTAGGTTTCCCTTGCGGCTTGGGCATTCTGGGCATCTGGTTAGCCTTCCCGTTCGGTCTGACCATAGCGGGAGAAATGTATCGAAGAAGATTTGAGAAGGAATTGAAGAAGATTGAAAAAGAAAAGTAAAAAAAGAAAGAAGATTGAAAAAGAAATAAATGTACGAAAAAGGCTCCTGCAAGTGTTGCAGGAGCCTTTTTTATTGTTATATGCTAACTCTGATAAATGATTCTTATTCAGCAGTTTGCTCAGCACGATCATCTACGTTCTCACCCTCTGTAGGAGCGAGAGTAGCCTTGAAATCGGTGATGCCGTACTTAGCGAGAATGTTGTACCACTGGAGGAGCTTCTTGATATCGCTGTCGTGAACACGGTCGCGATCGTAGTTAGGAAGAACCTCAGCAAAATAAGCGTGGAGCTCAGCAACAGGCGCCTTCTTGTAGTTGAAAGTGCTAGGCTTGCCCTCTTCCTTCTTGCTTACGCTGTCGAGCACTTCCCAGAGTGGCACCTCATCAGCGTCTGTATACATAGCGATGTCACCAAGGCTTGTTACACGGTCGGTAGCGAAAGCTGGGATACGCTTGTGAGTCTCATCGAGTGTTTCTACGATGAGGTTTCTGTTGCCTCTTGAAACCAATTTATAAAGGCCTGGTTTGCCTGCAATTGAAAGGATTGTTTCCATTGTCTTTTCTATTATTCTTTATTATTAATGATATCCAATAATTTCCTTACCTGTGCATCGATATCCTGCTCGCCATCGTTCACGATTTCAAAATCGGAGCGGGCTGCAAGTTCTTCCTGCGGCATGACGGCATCTATCCACTGCTGCGCCTTCTCTGCCGGGATATGGTCGCGCTGCATGATGCGCTGGATGCGGACCGGTACGGGAGCCGTTACGCAGACCACGAAATCGAGGTGGATACGGCGGTAGAAACCGCTATCGAAGAGGATGGCACTCTCCATCCACTCATAGCTGCTCTGCTCGAAATCGCGCGCCACAGCCGGATGAACCACATCGTTGACAGCCTGCTTGTTAGCCTCGCCAGCTAGCAGAAACTGAGCCAGCACGGGCTTCTGCAAAACGCCCTCTGCACTGTAAACCTGCTCGCCCACCAGCTTCTTCAAACCAGCCTGCAAGCGGGCATCGGTGCGCATGAGCCGCTTAGCCTCAGCATCGCAGTCGTAAACCCGGATGCCCTGTTTCTCCAATATCCGGCACACATAGCTCTTTCCGCTACCTATACCGCCCGTTATCGCTATCTTCATCACGATGAATTATTAATTGTAAATTATAAATTATTAATCATCATTGCTGTTCCAGCAGATAATCTACCGTTTCCAGGTCGAGATGCGCCTTGCTCACCGAGCGCGGCACGCTGCGCAACTGGAGTTTGCATTTGTCAGAAGGGTTGTTAGCCAGATCGTTATAATCTACTACCACCTTAAACTGGCTCGGCTTGATGGTTCTGAAGAGGCTGGCTCCGATGGTGAATCTTACCGCCACTTTAGATGGGAAGGTACGGAGCACCATGTTATCAGGCATGTTGATGGCCGTAACAGGCACATCGACCGACTCTTCGGTAAGCACATCAGGATATACCGCCAGACGCACCATCTGAGGCACAATCTTCATGCCACGTATCTTCTTGATAGGTACGTTGCGATGAATGGTATCCTGCAGGTTGCGCATGTTGAACGGCTCGATTTCTACCGATTCCAACTCATCGAGCTGCTTCTTGTTGGCATAAACCGTAACCGTAGACGGCAGGAATTCGGTATGTGCCAGATAATAGCTCTTGCTGGTTGTAATCTTACCTCTGAACACCACAGGCACTCGCTTGGAAGAGCCGTAGGTGAAGAAGAAATCGTATTTTGCCGGCTTGATGGAGATCAGTTTGGTAGAGCCATAGAGCTGGGATGCCACCTGTTTCTGCACATCAGCCATCGGAATCTGTCCCGTTCCCGTTTCCTCGTCGGCATAATTGGCAAACCGGAATGTGAGCGGATGAATCTTGCCTCCGTAAGCATAGGTAACGAGTGTGAATCCCTTATCGCGCACCGTAATATGCACGGTATCAGGGAGTTCGCCGGTTATCACCGCATTGCGGGGCACACCGGTTAACTGCACAGGAATATTGAATTCTCTCTCGGTAGTCTCATTGAGCGTCATCATCAGCCAGAAGATGCCGCTGAGGGCGAGAAAGAACAAAAAAATCAGAAACTCCTTATTCAGACCACTGAACAGGAAGT
>ERZ1035027.438-NODE-438-length-24182-cov-8.796411_pt1 | contig 24182 bp, 33 predicted proteins | sample MGYA00520604_ERZ1035027 | MGnify/ENA primary metagenome ERZ1035027 (study PRJEB33766, sample SAMN09781743) | gut metagenome | biome: gut microbiome | host: Homo sapiens | place: Madagascar | study: EMG produced TPA metagenomics assembly of the PRJNA485056 data set...
TATTTAAATAAAGATTTTTCGGATAAAAGAAAAGAGAAAATTTTAGAGGATTTTCGAAAACAAAAAGATTATAACAATTTGGGTGACTATCTATATTATGTTGTGGAGTATAATGATGTTGTTAAGTGGCAGACAGATGATTATAGGAAGAAATTAAAGAAAGCAGTTGAAGATGCTGGTATTCAATATCAGGTGTCAAGTCACAGCTTACGTAAATCGTTTGGTTACTGGATTCATAAAACACATCCATTTGATCCTGATTGTTTATTGTCATTACAGAAATTGTTTAACCATACAGATCTTCAGACTACAATGAACTATATTGGATTAACAGAAGAGAAAAATAGACAGTTGATTAACGATCATGGAGAGTTCATCCATAATGTACTTGCAGGTAAGGGAGATGAGATAGTTAAGAATATGCCAGTTATTTCATTGAAGTCGGATGATTTTGGAAGAATAATTCGTATGCTCACAGACGATGTGGACAAGTATCAAGCAGCAATTAATATGGCAAATGAGTTAAGGGTTATATAAAAAAGAGAATATGTAAAGGACGATGAGTTATTTGTCATCGTCCTGATTCTTAGATAATAAGTAATGATATGTCAATAGTCTTGTTACTTGTGGATCTTCCGATACAAGTATTTCATTAGGGGAACAATCAAGAACTTTACATATTGATTCAAGTGTTTCAAGCTTAATTGCAGTAGATTCTCCTTTGTAAATCTTGTCGATTGTTGGATATGTTACGTTGATTTTTTTAGCTAACTCATATCGTGACATATTTTTTTCTTTCAGTTTGTTTTGTATAGATAGTTTCATATTAGCAAACCTCCTTTACATATACAATACCATATATATTAAAAAAAATAAATATAAAAAATATTTATAATAATACTTGACAATATATATAGTATTGTATATAATACAAAACATAGAAAGCAAAAGAGAAAGGAGGATGCTTATGGATATTAGAAGATATGATATTGTTCAAGCTGATTTAGGGAAAACAATTGGATCAGAGCAGGGAGGTGTAAGACCTGTGCTTGTTATACAGAATGACATGGGTAATATTTATAGTTCTTGTACTATAATTATGCCATTAAGCTCAAAATTAAAATCACTTGAAATGCCAACACATACTATTATCCATAAGGATACCGACAACGGACTTAAAACAGATTCAATCGTATTAGGTGAGCAGATGAGAGTTATTAGTAATCAACGAATTATACGAAAACTTGGTTCTGTTACTGACAATGAGACACGATCTGCAATTAAGAAAGTTTATGAAGCAAATTTTGGAGAATAATAAAGGAGTGACAAATATGGAATTTGTAAAAATGACTATTGATGAGGCAAAAAAAATTGCAAAGAAAAATGCAACAGTTCTCGTTGCCGTAAGAGATTTGGAGCAGGAAGATTGTAATGAAGAATTTACCTCACAAATGTTTATTGATTGCTCAGATATGTTTGAGAAGGCAAAGACAATTGCTCAAATTGCCGATGATTTATTGAATCAGGTTCGTGTTTTTACAGAATATCAGCCTGATCCGATTAATTATATCCCAAAAGGGAAACTTGGAACGATTCTTATTAAAGCAAGACATAATGATTTGGAATAATGTGTCATAGAATGGAAATTTTTCCAAATATATTGACAAAACCGAACGCATGTTCTAATATTGTCTTGTGAACGGAAAATGCAGCCAAGAGTACAAATGGTCGGGAAACCTCTCTTGACTGCATCAACACACGGTATATACTAAGATACACCCTATATAATATTACATATTTTTATTGAAAAAGTCAATACTTTCTCAATTCGAAGTATCTTTTATATTCCATTATTAAAATTAAATAAAGGAGTGATGAAATGGCACAGTATGTTATTACTGATGGCACTCGATGGATTATGCGAGACAGGCATGGCAGATATGTCCCAACGTCTTGTGAGGCTCTTGCTGACGTTTTTTCCAATAAACAGGCAACAGGAATTTTCCAAAGTAACTTGTCTAAAGCGTTGAAATCGGTATTTCGTGTGCAGAAAATTGATGAGCCATCAAAACTTATTAAGCAGATTTCACAAGAAACTGTACAAGAAAATACCGAAAGGGTATCGACTGCTGAGAACATTCAACGTTGGATTGACAAAATTGATGGGCTAAATGGACTTGCGACTGAAGCATTACATAGAAAAGATGAATTGGTTCAACAGTTAAGTAAGGTTGACCAGGAATTGTCTGATGTGAATCATTATATAGAGTTCTGTAATTTGAATGCAGCACAAGGCTATAAAGCATACAAGATGATTAAAGATAGGAGAATAAAACGGAGAAGTATTAAAAATGAGTTACAGGTTGTTGATATTATCTTGAGTAAAAAGATATGCGAAACCGCAACAGATGAAATTCAAAAAGCTATTGCTGGAATGGATCAGCGTACATATGAACCACGAGTCTTGAATGAGTTATTCAATTTTTAAAGGAGGTATTGAATTATGGTTTTATGCAACAATTGCCAAGTTATGATGATTCCTACAATGTCATTTTCACATAACGGCAATAAAAAATATTGTAGATGTCCTCGTTGTTATGCTGAGACAAAGAAGCAGCGTTTGGATAGAAATGAATTGTCTTTTGGAGAATATCTGAATAAAGCAGTTAAACGAAAATAAATTTAGGGTAGGTGTATTGAATGAAAGAAGAAATATTACGTGATAAATTACAAAATCTTTCTGTAGAGCAATTGGGGTGGATTAATGAATATTGTGATAACAATATGTCGAAGTTAAAAAAGATCAGTTATAACGCATTCTTTAGATATGGTATTCCAGAATATGAACATGATGAGTTATATGATGATGCAATGAATGTTTTAATGGAAAGCGTTGTAACCTTTGATTCATCTCAGGGAGCAAATTTTAATACCTATTTAACCAATAACATTAAAAAGTCGGTTATAGATTGGTATAGAGACAATTATCAACGAAGTAAAAGAAGAAATTTGCTAACTGATAAAAATGGGAGAATATTAAAGTTTGATAAAGATGGGAATATCACAAGTGATCAAAAAGGGAAACCGCTTATTATTCCAAACAGCTCATTTGATGCACCTGATGACGATGATAATAGTTTGGCTGATAAACTTGCATCAGATTTCAATGTCGAACACGAAAGTGAATTTGATTTTGAAATAGAACAAAAAGTGGAAGATTTTTTGGACACATTACCAAAAGTTCAAAAGAATATTTTACTTTTATTGAGACAACACGAAAGTAAGGAATATATCAAACAGCAATTAAGTATTTCTGACAGAGAATATAATAGTGCAATTAAGTCAATTAACATGAATAAAGGACTTTCTGCATTTTCAGAGAATAAAAATGATGGAAATTATGAATTGGAGGTAACGGATATGGCAGACAGAATTATTGAAATTGGTGAATCAGAGAATTACAGAATGGACAAGTATAGTATGTACGCATTATTACAGGACAAGAAAAACGGAGATATGAATTGTAATTACATTTTGCAGCGTGAACCTTTTCAGTGGAGTAAAGAAGAAGCAAATAGATATTTTTGCCGTATTCTTAGTAACCTTCCTATTCCTGAGATTATACTTTGTGAACAAAAAAAGAAAGGATTAACAATTTCTCATCTAATTGATGGTTTGCAAAGACTTTCATATGCTGAAGCATTTAAGGAAAATCGTATTAAAATTGGTTCAGCAGGAGCTGAAAGACATCTGATTCAGTATAGAGATTATGTTTTAGACGAAAACGGCAATCGTGTATTAGATGAAGACGGACTTCCTGAATACGAAATGAAAGTGTTCGATGTGATTGGAAAATATTATAAGGATTTACCAGATGAACTGAAAAAGAGATTTAATAATTTTAATATTAATGTGACTAAGTTCTTTGATTGTACAGACGAACAAATCGCAGATCATATTCGTGATTACAATAATCACGCAAGTATGAACAAGGAACAGAGTGGCTTGCTTAATGTATCTGCTGACATTGCCGTACATATTAAGAAGATTTCACAGAAAAATTCTTTCTTCAAGAATTGTGGTAAGTTTACAGATAATAATTCAATCAAGGGAAAACGTGAAAGAGTTGTTGTTGAATCACTTATGTTGTTGTTTTTCCGTGAATCATGGAGAGCAAACCTGGATTCAATTTATAAGTTTGTTAATGAGAATGCATCGGAACAGCAGTTTATGAAGCTTAATTCACAGTTCAACAGACTGGAATTAGCATTAGGCGATAATAATAAAAAATTGTCAGAGGTATTATTTACTCCAACTACGATGCCAATGTGGATTGCAGTGTTTGATAAATTTACTACATATAATATGGAAGATTCTCGTTTTGTTGACTTTTTAAATGCTTACAACACAGAACTCAAGGATAAAGATATCAACGGTGTATCAATGGCAGACTTTAAAGATCAGCAGACAAAGAAAAAGACAACTATTACAGGTAAGATTGATTTACTTGTACAGCTTATGAACGAATTTTTACATATCGAACAGACAACGGAGAATAAGGAAGTAGAAGATAGCACAACAGTAGCTTCTGAAAAGGATTTCGTACATAGTGTAATCGAGGCAGATATTACAGATGATGATATGCAGGATTATAAGGATTATATCGAAGACACAGTAAGAATGTCATCTCCATTATACCATCAGGCATATCCTGCTTTGTTGGCGATGGCTGCATATGTGTATAGTTGTGATAAAGATGACGAATTTAATAAGTTTATTGATGGATATGCTAACAATACATATGAATTTACGACAGATCAGAATGTTAATTATAGTAACATGAAAAACGCTTTTCAGGAATGGCTCAAAACAAAGGAGGTGGCTGCATAGTGCCGGATATTAGTATGTGTTTTGGTAAAGATTGTGACAGAAGAGAACATTGTTATAGATATAAAGCAAAACCAAATCAGGTTCAAACATATAGTGATTTAGAACATGATTGTAAAATGCATAATTATCGTAATCAATTGGAGTTTAAAAACAATTGTGAGGTGTTACATTAAATGACAAGATTGATTCCATATCAAGGTTATGTTGTTCCACAGGAGTTTTTCACTACATGTAATAAGTGTTATGAATGTAATGTATATCAGGTTCAAGATACAATGATGGATGAAAATACAAATAAAAGATATTTACGATGCAATAATTGTAATGCAAAAATATATGTAAATCTGCGAAGTATATGTCTTTGTTGATAGAAATAACAGGAATTATATTTCGTAGCATCATCTATCTTGTATACATAGTCAGTTCTGACATTCTAATATCTTGTATCTTATAACTCGATATATAATTCCTGATTATATAGATAGCATAAAAATGAAAGGCGGTGAGAATATGGGCATTGGATGTAGACCAATTGGTAAGTTCAAGAGTGAAATGGTTAAGATTGAAAATCAAATTGCTAAGGAAAAGGCAGCACATGTTGTAAAGAAGAATAATAAGAAGGGAGAATAATCTTATGAATAAGAAAACAGTTACATATTAGTTACACACAAGACGGTTGGATCGTGAGGTTGCACATAATAAGATGAAGAAAGCTGGCGTTATTCAACCTAATAAGGACAAAGGAAATGGTAGTTTCTTTGCACGTCATTGGCGTGAGTATGTATAACAAATATGATGGACTTGCTATATTGTAAGTTCATCTGTAATGGGCTATCGCCAAGCGGTAAGGCACAGAGCTTTGACCTCTGCACAAGCCATCAGAAATGGTGGTTCATGGGTTCGAATCCCATTAGCCCAGTTATGTGCCATTAGCTCAGTTGGTAGAGCACTCGACTTTTAATCGAGTTGTCACGAGTTCGAATCTCGTATGGCACATTATTTATTATATAGGAGGTAATTAACGACATTATTAGATGAATGTGAATAGAAGTGTAAAGAAATTAACCAAGGCAAGAGTAGTATATTATAAAAAGAAAGGAAAATGAGAAATGTTGTTAAAAGAATGGAAAGCAAAGCCCTTTAATAATGGTTTGTATCTTTTGGGTAAACAAAATTTAGATGAATTTAACGGAATAAGAATGTGGCATGATAAAGATATTCCTAAACAAGATAAATTAGTTTGTGTATATAACACAGAAACGGATAGAGTTAGTGATAAGTCAGTATATATTGATGTTGATGGAAGAGAATATATTAAAAATAAAAATGAAAAATGTTATCTTGACGAGTTTAAATGCATAAATAATCAATTGGCAGGTTGCTAGGAAAATTCTCTTTCTTTGGATTGTGAGGTGAAAATAAATGGACAAAACAAAAATTAAAACAAAAGAGGTGTGGTCAGCTAATAAGTGGTATCTGTTTTTTGGAATTTTATTTGTGGTTATGATTATCTTATTGGAGACGGGTGCAATAAGACAATTCTTTGTGACAGATATAGAAGAAGCATTAGTGTTGTTCTTTATTTTACAACTGCCAGCTATGATTTGTTTATTATTAACAACGATGATTGGAGATTATATTCATAGAGAAAAATTCAATATCTATTACTGTAAGTTAGAAAATGGTATTGATATTGATTATATCAAAGAAAATTATTGTATAGAAGATATAAATGAGAGTTGCATATTGTTTGTAGATAAAGGCAACAATCATAATTTTTGTGTTTGGAATTTAATGCAAGGATATGATTCATTATATCAAGCAGAAATTAAAATGTTTTTATAACAAGAATGTTCGATTTCTTTGGAAGGGAAGTGAGTAATATATGAGCAATGGTGATATAGCATTAATTATTTTTTCAATAATTGGATTAATTATTTCATATTCTGTTTTATGTAGTATGCCAAGAGATTTTTTGAAAGCATTTGAAGAAAGCTGCAAAGAGTCAATACGTAAAAGAGATGAAGAATTAGATGAGAAAGAGAAGATGAATAAAGAATTGCGAAGATGGTTATTTAAGTAACAAGAAAACTTCGTTTCATGCGAAATTAAGAAAGGAGACAATATGTTAAATATAGGAGATTATGTAGCACAGATTAACAAAGATTCATCTGGTGTATGGAAGTTATATAAGGATAAGATAAATAAAATCACTACAACAAAGAAATATGGTAGAAGATATTTTACCAAGACAGTGTTTCGACCATTAGATGCAGATGATGTAGATAATAATACAAAAGACATGGAAGAGTCGATTGGTAAAGGATATATCATCACAAGAGAAGTGTTTGGATTAAATGATAAGACAAGAGCATATGCTGAAAGATGGATAAAATGGGCTAATGAAAACCCAGATAAGGCAACTGGTTTGATATAAACGGAGAATATAACAGTAGAAACAATTAAAAAAAATAAATATAAGAAAGAAGAGGTACAAAACATGGATGGATTTATGATGTTTAAGAAGGCTTTACAGAAGCACTTCGATGAAATGCAGAAAGAGGCAACACATTTATTTGAGGTAAATGTAGATAAGGATGAATTATGGAATACATATCTTGATAGCTTCCCTGCTGGTACAAATGAGATTTTCAGAGAGCGTAGAGAGCATGATTGTAGTTGTTGTAGACAGTTTATTAAGAATATTGGTTCTGCTGTCACTATCAAGGATAACCAAATTCATACAATTTGGGAACTAAATCTTGGTGATACAACATATCAGCCAGTATGTGATGCACTTGATGCTTTTGTAAAAACTCATACAGTTACAGATATTTATACAACTAAGTTCCCTAAGATTGGTACAGATTTTAACTTTGAGGAAATCAATGGAAAGTCTCATCAGTGGGATCATTTCTTCTTAGAGCTTCCAAGTAAGTTCGTAAATAGAAGTAGTCGTTCAAACGAGGAAGTTAAGGGGCAGTTCAGAGACACAAGAAATGTATTTAAGCGTTCTCTCGATGAGATTACTATGGAAGCACTTGATACAATTCTTGAACTTATCAATTCAAATACACTTTATAAGGGTGAAGAGTGGAAAGGCGTACTTACAGAGTTCAAGAAGTATAAGAAGGAATATGATAAGCTGACTTCTGATACTGAAAAGGATTTATATGCTTGGGAGAAGTCGGTAACAGCAGGTATGGCTATCGGTAGAATTAGAAATCATTCTATTGGAACACTTCTTATCAATGTAAGTGAGGATATGGATCTTGACACAGCAGTTAAGAAGTATGAGCAGATTGTCGCTCCAAGCAATTATAAGCGTCCAAAGGCTATTTTTACAAAGAAGATGCTTGAGGATGCAAAGAAGACCATCACAGAGCTTGGATATATGGATTCATTACAGAGAAGATTTGCTAATCTAAATGATATTACTGTAAATAATGTACTGTTCTCAAATAAGAGTGCTGCAAGAAGAATGGTTGGTGCAGATGATATTTTTGGTCAGATGGAAAAGGATGTTGCTGTAAGTCCTAAGAAGTTTTCTAAGGTTGAAGAGATTTCAGCACAGGATTTCATTGATAAGGTACTTCCAACTGCAAAAGAGATTGAAGCTTTTGTAGAGAATAAACATGAGAAGAACTTTGTTTCTATGATTGCACCTGTTAATCCAGATGCGAAGACAATGTTTAAATGGAACAATGGATTATCTTGGGCTTATTCAGGAAACATTACTGATTCTGATATGAAACAGAATGTAAAAGCTGCTGGCGGTAATGTCGATGGTGTACTCAGATTTTCAATTCAGTGGAATGAAGATGGACATGACAACTATGACCTTGATGCCCATTGTGTTGAGCCAAATGGAAATGAGATTTATTTCAGTAATTGTAGAAAACCTGAGTCGTCAAGAATGGGTGGTCAGTTAGACGTTGATATTGTAAATCCAGTTGGAAAAGTTGCAGTAGAGAATATTACTTGGCAGGATTTATCAAAAATGAGACCAGGAACATATAGATTCTTTGTACGTCAGTATTCAGGTGCAGTAAGGCATGGATTCAGAGCGGAAGTTGAGTTCAATGGAGAGATTTATTCATTTGATTATAGCAACCCTATGAGAACTGGAGAGAATGTTCAGGTGGCAGAAGTTACACTTGACAAGGATGGTAATTTCTCAATCAAGGAAAAACTGTCTGGAAGTTCATCTATTTCAAGTCGTGAGATTTGGGGTGTAAATACTAATCAGTTTGTTCCTGTATCAGTAATTAGTTATAGTCCAAACTATTTTGATGAACAGGATGGAATTGGTCATAGACATTTATTCTTCTTCCTGAAGGATTGTGTGAACAACGAAAGTCCTAATGGATTCTACAATGAATTCTTAAAGAGTGATCTTGAAAAGCATAAGAGAGTATTTGAGGCTTTAGGTGCTAAGTGTCATGTAGAAGATACTGATGATCAGCTTTCAGGAATTGGATTCTCTATGACAAAGAGAGCAGATTTAGTTGTTAAGGTTAAGGGTGCAACAGAGCGTGTAATGAAGATTAAGTTTTAATTAGAAAAGGAGATTATTATTATGACAAACAACGAATTATTTATTAATGCAACAAGAGCAAACTATCAGTTCCCATTCAGAGGAATGATTAACGTAATTGATTTGTGGGATTTATCTCTCACAAATCTGGACTCAGTATTTAAGACACTCAATGCGGAAGTAAAGAAGTCTGAGGAAGAGAGTCTTCTGAATACTAAGTCAAAGGAAGACGAGGAGCTTTATAACAAGATTGAAATTGTTAAGTATATTGTTGGCGTGAAGCTGGATGAGAAGAAGAAGAGAGAAGACGCTAAGAAAAATGCTGAGATGAGACAGAGATTGCTTGAAATCAAGGCTAAGAGACAGGATGCAAAACTTGAAAATATGTCTGATGAGGATCTGGATAAGGCACTTGCAGAGTTAGGCGAGTAGTTGTTACAAATATACCATATATAGTATTAAAAACAAACAATATATACTATATATGGTATATATTTTTACATTAGAAAGAAACGCACATTTCTTCGGAATTTTTGGAGGTGAAATATCTTTTGAAGATTATTGGAAGTAAAGAAAATGTTAATCAAATAACATTGGCACATAAAGGTTTAAACGTAAGATTTAATTGTTTTATCAAACCATTGCCCTACACTACTGACAATATTGATATATTTAAGCCTGAAATAATTGAGATAACATTTAAGGATTCTTATGAAATAGATGGCTTAATACGTATATTGGAAAAATTCAAAAAAGAATGTTCTGAGTATATTGGAGAATGGAGATAACATTATGACGAATAAAGAGCAAAATAATTTAAGCAAATACATAGCATTAATTCTTAGACACAGACCTGATGTTATTGGTATCACATTAGACGAACATGGTTGGGCTAACGTATCAGATCTTTTAAAAGGAATCAATAAAACTCAAACGATTACAATGAAAATGCTTGAAAAAATTGTAGAAGAAGATTCTAAACAGAGATATTCATTTAATCGAGAAAAGACGCTTATCAGAGCAAATCAAGGTCATTCTGTAAAAGTCGATGTAGAATTGAAAGAGTGTATGCCACCAGATATTTTATATCATGGAACAGGTGCTAAATATTGCTCTTCAATCAATAAACAAGGGTTAATATCCAAGAGTCGTTTATATGTCCATCTATCAAAAGATATTGAAACAGCAACAAATGTTGGCAGTAGACATGGAGAACCGTTTATTTATAAGGTTCGAGCAAAAGATATGTATAATGATGGATATAAATTCTTTTTATCTCAAAATGGGGTATGGCTTACAAAAGAAGTACCAATCTGTTATTTAGAAGGAGAATAATACAATGTCAAATTATATTTTAATGAACGAGTAAAAACAGATATGTAAAATTTTGGAGGTTAAGACAATGACAATTGAACAGATTAAGGACAAATTAAAATCAAAAGAGTATGACTTCCTGAGAACAGATAAGAATTTGGGTGACAATATCATTATCTTAACTCTTGGTGGAAGTCATGCATATGGAATGGATAAAGAAGGATCTGATTTAGATGTAAGAGGTATTGCACTCAACAGCAAATCAGATATTTTACTTGGGACAGACTTTGAACAGGTGGTAGATGTTGATACAGATACAACTATGTATTCGTTTAATAAAATGATTCAACTTTTAACGTCAAGCAACCCTAATACAATTGAACAACTTGGTTGTCTACCAGAACATTACTTACATTTATCTGAAATTGGTAAAAAATTATTGGACAATAGAAAAATGTTTCTTTCGCAGATTTGTGTTCATACCTTTGGAGGATATGCAGGTTCTCAGCTAAGACGTATGGAAAATAAGGCTGCGAGATTGGTTGGTCAGGCAGAAAATGAAGCCTACATTTTAAAAAGCATCAACAATGCAAGATATGAATTTAAAAACAGATATTATCCTTATGAAAATAGTGATGTGAAACTATATATTGATAAGGCTGTTCAAGAAGGATATGATAGTGAGATTTTTATGGATGTAAACTTGCAACATTATCCGTTAAGAGATTGGGCTGGCATGTGGAACGAAATGAAGTCCATTGTTAGTAGTTATAGCAAATTTGGTAAAAGAAATGAAAAGGCTGTAGCCCATGATAAATTAGGAAAACATATGGCTCATTTGATTCGATTATATATGATGTGTATTGATATTCTGGAAAAGGAAGAGATTATCACTTATAGATCAGATGAGCACGATTTACTCATGAGTATTAGAAATGGAGAATATTTAGATGAAAATAGACAACCTATTTCTGAGTTCTATGATTTATTGAATGAATATGAAAAACGTTTTGAATACGCAAAAGAAAATACATCTTTGCCTGATAAACCTGATTATAAGAAAATCAATGAATTTAAGATGTATGTAAATGAGAGAATTGTGAAAGGAGATATCTGATGGAAATATCAAATAGAGCGAAAGAAAGATTCTGTAAGGATTGCAATATACCAATTAGATTATTCCAAGAGCCATACTTTTTAGATAGAATTAAGCTTTTTGATGAGTTCTATGGAACTGTTGACAAGTGGATTAGATTTGCAAGCGAATTACAGGGGTATAATTGTGAGCAGGATTATTTTGAAGAATATAATCATGTAAAGGATGCAGCTATTACAAGTATCAAAGAGTCAGAGGCATATCAGAGATTTAATGCGGAAGATATGAACAAATTCACTGTGATTCATAAAAATTTATCTAATAAAGATATATTTAAGCCAACTAATACTGGAAGAGTTTTTATCAGTATTGATATGAGAAAGGCTAATTTTTCATCTTTACACGAATATGATAAAAATATATTTCTTGGAACTGATACATGGGAAGATTTTATTTCTCAATTCACAGATAACGAACATATTATAAATAGTAAATATATTCGTCAGGTAATTTTGGGTAATTGCAATCCCAAAAGACACATCACATATGAAAAGTACCTTATGGATCAGACATTATCGTTATTATATGACATCATTGGTGAAGAGAGAATTGTATTCTTTTCAAATGATGAGATTGTTTATGATATGACAACAGTAAGTAATTTGCACATGTTAAATCTTGTGAGAAATTGTGTTGAAGAAAGATTAAGTACAAAATCTAATATCCCATTCAGAGTTGAATTATTTTCGCTCCACAAAATCAATGGTACTGACGGATACTGTAAAAAAATCTACAAAGAAAATGGAGAATATAGTATTGAGTTCAAATGTTTAGACAACTATATGATGCCATTCGTACTTAGATATTTCTTGGGAGAAGAAATTACTGAAAGTGACAAGGTATTCTACCATGAAGGACTATTGGCAAAGTTTATTGATGAACCGAAAATTGAGGTGAATTTTGATGAAAAGATTGAAAATTGAAATTCCATCTGGTGCAAATGAAATTATTCATACTTTACAGAATAATGGATATGAAGCTTTCCTGGTAGGAGGATGCGTGAGAGATAGTATTCTTGGCAGATCAATTCACGATTATGACATTACAACTTCTGCCACGCCAGATGAAATGATAGAAGTATTCAAGGACAAGAGAATTATTGAAACTGGTTTGCAACATGGAACTATTACCATTGTAATTGACGGTGAGGGATATGAATGTACCACTTACAGAATTGACGGTAATTACTCAGATAGCCGTAGACCTGATAGCGTAACATTTACACGAAGTCTTAAAGAAGATCTAAAGCGTAGAGATTTTACAATCAATGCGATGGCATACAATGATGAAATTGGTCTTATAGATCCGTTTAATGGTATGGAAGATATTAAATACCACAAGATTAGATGTGTTGGCAGAGCAGAAGACAGATTTTCAGAAGATGCATTAAGAATTTTACGTGCTATTCGATTTGCCTCACAGTTGGGATTTGTCCTTGAACCTGATACAGATTGGAATATCTCTAAAATGTATAAGAATTTGGAGAATATATCTATTGAAAGGATCAATAGTGAGTTCTGTAAAATTGCTGCATCGAGTGATTTCTGTGTACAAATGGTCTTATATCACGAAGTATTCTCATTGTTCATTCCTGAAATTAAAGATATGTTTGGCTTTCAACAGAATAATCCATATCACATGTATGATGTATGGAATCATACTGTACATGCAGTACAAGCATATTCTTGTGATTGTGAAGAAGACTTAAATCCAATAGATTTAATTACGTCATTAGCGGTGTTCTTTCATGACATAGGAAAGCCACGCTATTATCAAGACGGTGAGGATGGCATTAGACATTTTAAAGGGCATGGAAAAGTCAGTGCTGATATGACTGATACAATTATGAAAAGACTTCGTTTTGATAATGATACAAGAGAAAAGGTAGTGCAGCTTGTTTATTATCATGATGCAACTTTTGAAGTTGGTGAAAAGTATATCAAGAGATGGCTCAATAAGATTGGAGAAGAACAATTTAGAAGATTACTGAATGTTCGTAGAGCAGATATTAAAGCGCAGGCTTATACAGATCAAGAAAGTAGGCTTCAGAAAATTGACAATATCGAATATATTTTAGAGGAAGTTTTACAGAAAGACGAATGTTTCTCACTGAAAGATTTGGCTGTTAATGGCAATGATTTGATTGAGATTGGATATAAGCCAGGAAAAGAAATAGGGAATACACTGAATTGTCTTTTGCAGTTAGTAATTGAAGGTGTATATCTAAACGAGAAAAGTGAGTTACTTAAATATGTTGAAACAACAAAAGAATGGATGAAGTTAGGAGAGAATTATAATGGTAAGATTATTTAGCCACAGTGATTTAGACGGAATCGGTTGTGGTATTTTAGCACAACTTGCATTTGGTAAAGATAATGTAGAAATTTCATATTGTGATTATGACAATATTGATTCAACTGTAAAGGAATATTTGGAAACAGAACAGGACGACACAATTCCAATTTATATTACCGATATTCGTGTCAATGAAGAAACTGCTGAGTTGCTGAATAAAAGAGGCAATGTTCAGTTATTAGATCATCATCCAACAGCTCTTGGATTAAATAAGTATGATTGGTGTGATGTAGTTATCGAAGATTCCAAAGGAATTAAAACATCGGGAACTATGTTGTTTTATCATTACTTAGGTATGAATGGTTGTCTGAGTGAAGAGTTAGAGAATAATAAAGCGTTAGAGAGATTTGCTGAACTTGTGAGAGATTATGACACTTGGAGATGGTCAGAACTCGGTAATGAAGGTGTTATTTGTAAGCAGGTAAATGATTTATTATATCTTTACGGTCGAGATGATTTTATTCATTGGTGCATTTCAGAAATCCATGATGAGGTATTCCCAAGATTATATGCTAAAGATGAGGTTATTCTGAAGATTAAGCAGGATGAAATTGATAGATATATCGAAGAGAAGAATGAAACTATGTTTACCAGTCCTATGTGTGGTAAGGTTTGTGGTTTTGTATTTGCAGATAGGTTTGTTAGTGAATTAGGTAATAGACTTTGTAAAATGCATCCTGAAATTGATTTTGTGGCTATGATTGATATTGATGGTTGTACGGTATCTTATAGAACCGTTAAAGAAGATATTGATCTTGGTAAAGATGTAGCAAGTTTATTTGGTGGCGGTGGTCATCCAAAAGCTGCCGGTTCAGAATTTAGTCAGAATATTAAGTCGAAAGTTATTGAGGAAATCTTCGGATAATCTTTAATTCTATTCAAGGCTGATCAGCCAAATTTTTCCAAAAAAGTAACAAGAAATATTTTTTTCTATGGTTTTTAGCAGACGTGTTAATTTCATAGGATTTTATAACAAAATAATTAAGAAGAAAGGATTTAACAGTAAATTCTAGGATAAATGATTGCGCAATCTCTGTAGATTAAAGGATTTTGACAGAGAATAAAGAAAAAAATAATTATTGTGAGTTAAGTGTAATTGAGCTTTGCAGTGGTATTGGTGCGCAGATGAAGGGAATTGATAATACCCATCTCTTTAATGCAAATATGATTGCAACAGCAGATTTAGACAAAGAAGTAGTAGTTAGTTATGCTGCAATTCATTGTGGATTAACTAACGAGATGATTGAAAATTATGAAGACTATCCAAGTAAAGAAGAAATGGTAAAACAGCTTACAGATAAGAGACTTGGATATGATTTCAAGAAAGATGTTCCGTATGATTGGGAGAAACTTTCACGAAAGAAGAACAGGGCAAAAGGTATTGAGAAATATTGGTTAGCAGACCATATTTCACATAATCTTGGCGATATGATGCAGATTGAGTCACTGCCATATAGTGATTTACTTACATACTCGACTCCATGTACAGATTTGTCAATCGCCGGTAAACAGGAAGGATTAAAGTGGACATGTCATGATTGTGGTTGTGAATATGATCCATCAGAATTAGATGTAGATACTCGTTATACCTGCCCTAATTGTGGCAGTCACAACATTAAATCAACTCGTTCAGGTTTATTGTATGAAGTTGAGAGACTTCTTGTAAAAGCAAAAGAGAATAACACATTGCCAAAGTATTTGCTTATGGAGAATGTAGATGCTCTTGTATCAAAGAAGTATATTGACAGTTTTAAGGATTGGCTGATTCGGCTTGATAACTTGGGATATAACTCATATTATCAGACAATCAATGCAAAGAATACAGGTATTCCACAGAATCGAAATAGAATCTTCTGTATCTCTATTCGTAAGGATATTGATACCAAGTCTTTTGAATTTCCACAGCCTTTTGATACAGGAATCAGATTAAAGGATTTATTAGAAACAGATAGCAGTGTTCTGGAGAAATATTTCTTATCTGATGAAGTACAGAAAAGACTTCAGATAACAGATCCAAAATTTGAAAAGAATGTAGTAGGAACAACAATTGGACAAAATTGTACCAGATTAGGTAACAGAGATTTAGTTTATCAGCAGGATTCAGTAATGGGTACTTTAGTGGCAACCGATTATAAACAACCAAAACAGATTCTTGCCGATTCAAATGAACCAATACATATTGCTGATTTATGCAGCGAAAAATTTCAGAGAATGCATGAGCAGTCTCGTAGAGTATATAGTGAAGATGGAATTGCACCAGCTATGCATACTTGCGGTGGTGGTAATACAGAACCAAAAGTTGAGAGAGACAATTTAAGAGTTGTGAGAAAGCTTACGCCAAAAGAGTGTCATAGACTTATGGGATTCGATGATGTTGATTATGAGAACTGTAAAGCAGTTGGAATGTCTGATACTCAGGGATATAAACAAAGCGGTAACAGTATAGTGACAACTTGTATCTCTTTATTGATTGAGCATTTATATAAGGCTCAGTATGACAATACATATATTTGTACAGATGAAAAGATGGTAAATTTTCATCAGCCACAAGCGGATTAAGTTCTGCTTGTGGTGATAAACCACAGTTAGTTGGTGGTGTCGGTGAAATAAATTTTGGAAAGCAATTTCGTCAGGGTAATAGAGTATATGATTCAGATCATGTAGCAATGTGTTTATTGGCACAGCCTGTAGGTAATGCTGGTGGGTTCAGTTACTTGTATACGGTGGCAAAAAATTTTAATTTGCCCTCTATTCAAAATGTAACTTATGAAAACGAAGTTCAAAGAGTTGGAACTGTAAGTGAGAATAGTCTTATTGGTGGTAGAGTTATAGGAATAGAGGGCATTTGTTTCACATTGATGGCTTGCACTCATGGTTATGGTATGGGAAACATTTATGATAATAGAAAACTAAAATAATATATACAATATATAGTATCAATGAATTGCATAAAATACTATATATTGTATAAAAATCAATACCAAAAGAAAGCGGAATTTCATTGGGTTAGAAAGGAGACAAAAATGGCAAAATTAAAGAAAATCGCTGAAATTAAGGCATATTACGGATGTGAAGCAAAAGAGGTCGTTGAAACCCTTGAAAATAAAGGGTTTTTGGTGGTCGATGATGATGAAAACGATACTGTCAATAAAATATGGCATGTGCTAAAAAATGTAGAAAACCAATGAAACATAGATTTCTTTGGAGATTTTAGGAGGTGAAATTATTATGAATTTAGAATTGTGTGATTTATGTCACAAGAAAGAACCAAATCGAAGATTTAAAATTAAAATGTCTACTAAAGGTTACTATAGAAAAACAGGATATGGCGTTGGGTGGTGCGATTTATGGAAACCTTATGAGAAAATTTGTGTTTGTGAAGATTGTGCAGAGAAATTGTTTGGTATTAAATCAACAAAGACCAGACTGAAAGAAATGACAGATATGTTACAGGCAACTACAGTTAAAGCAAATAAAGGAGAATAAATCATATGAAAAAGAAAATTTTAGTAGTAATGTTAGCAGTTGGAATGGTAGCAACATCATTAACTGGATGCGCTTTCGAAACTGAATCAAAAAAGGTTACATATAATATGAAACAGGAAGCTGAGAACTTTAATGTCCTTAGAAGATTTGCAGTAATCAACACTCGTACTGATAAGGTTGAATTTGAAATGATTGGTGCATTTAGTAGAGAGGATGCAACAGATGATCAGGTGACGCTTGTTGTAGAGATGGAAGATGGTACATATAAGAGACATATTATTGGGTTGAATGAAGATACAATGTATGTCATTGAAGATTTGGGTGGTGCGAAAGTCAATAAATACAAATATGAAGTTAATTATATTCCAGAGTCAATTGTACCATTTGAGATTACAGATAAAAAGTAAGCACAGTAAACCGAAGTTTCTTGGTGATTTAGGAGGTGGCAGATGAGAAAAAATTACGAATTAGAACTATATAAATTACTAATCAATCCAGAAGAAGACGACATTGACATCTCATATGTAGATGAATTTGGATGGGTTAGTAATACAGAGTTTTATGTTTGGATTAGTCTTAATTGGTTCAATGAATTTGTCAAACGATTGAGTGATATTTTTGGCTATTCGCTTTTTGATGAAGGTGGAATTGAGGCAAGAATTTGCAGTGATTGTGTATGTATCGACTTAGAAGAAGTTATTTCTGGATATGGTGTTGATCTTGAAGAAGTATTTCCAAGAAGTAAATATTCACATTAAGAGAATAATACATTGAAAGGAGCAATAGATATGCAGAACGATACAGAATTTAATGAAAAATTTGAAGAGCTGAAGAATTATCTTATTGAATCTGCTCAGTCTGACACATCAAATGAGATTAAACGACTGAGTAGTGAAAATAGAGAATTAAGAAAAGAGATTAAAAAGCTATCAGAGCAGAATGATGATCTACAGAAGAAAAATAAAACAGTTGTTGCAAATGATAAAGTAACACAGATTATTACAAATCAGATTTCAGAAGGAAATGTTTGCAGATTAATTGAATCATTATTTGTAAAAACATTTGATGAGAATACATATGATGTACCTTTATTTTGGTCAATCTATGTGAATTACTATAACAATCGAAAGGATGTTATTTCACTATTGCGTTATGCAGGTGCAAAAATACCCGATGAATTAGAAAGTATTGTTCTTCCTCACGAGTGGGATAAAAAGTTATTAGATAAATTTTTTGACACAATGTATTCACATTATAATTGTAACGGTGAAACATATGAGAACAATTTGAGATTCTGGACTTATTCTATGGCTGCACATCCTTTTGATAAAAAGTATTTCTCGTGTTATGACGAAATTCCTTGGCAGTTTGTACTAAGAAATCCTTTATTAAATTCACAGAATTATGCTTTAAAAATAGCAGAAGAAATAAATAAAGGTGGTAACGGAAAATACTTTTCAAAAATATGTCATTATCAAGAACTGAGACCAGAGGTATTACAGACAATTGTAAGTAATTTGAAAGTTCCACAATATCAGATAATTACTGATTTTTTTATTGAACATATTGAATTAGTGACAGATAAAAAGGTATTGAATAATTTATATTTAACTCTAGTAGACAAGTATGGTGGTACTAAATACATATTACAGATGCCAGAAGAATATCAGGAAAAGTATGTAAAATCATTAGACAATCCAGAAAAAATGATTAACTTTTTGAATATGACGAAGTTTTCAAAAGAGAAGAAGATGAAGTTATTAGGTAATATTTGTTAGCAAGAAATTTTGGTTTCAATGTTTGTCACGAAAACTATGCAATATTCGGGACAAGAAGAGAATATATCAATGTAATTACAATTAAGGAAAGGAAAACGTTCACATGTGAGTAAAGCTGCGCAGCTACTATTGGTGAACAAATATTGGCATTAAATAAAAGAGGTGAAACATATATCAAAATTAATAGATTTAACTGGACAAAAATTTGGTAGACTGACAGTAATTCGTAAAGATAAAACACAACAGCGAACTAAATGGTGGTGTAAATGTGATTGTGGTAATCCCAAAGAGATTCTTGTTTATGGACAGAATTTAAAAAAGGGGTTTACGACAAGTTGTGGTTGTGTACAAAGAGAAATGTTAATTAAACGCAATAAGAAATATAATGATTTTATTGAAAAAGAAAATTATTATATTGGATATGATTCACATAATAATTCTTTTAAATTTGATAAAGAAGATTTTCAAATAGTTTCTAAATACAATTGGTTTAAAACTTCTAATGGTTACTTTCAAGCCATAATCCCTAATTCAAATAGAAAACATATAAGTCTACATAGATTAATTATGAATGTTAGTGATTCTGAAATTGATATAGATCATATAAATCATGATAAATCTGATAATAGAAAAGAAAATTTACGCATTGTAACAGCACAAGAAAATTCTTGTAATATGAGACTTTCTATTACAAATACTTCTGGAGTTAAAGGCGTTGTATGGAATAACAAAAAACATAAATGGCAAGCAAGAGCAATGAAGAATTATAAAAATTTTCATTTAGGATATTATAACGATTTTGATGATGCTGTTACTGCAAGAAAAAATTGGGAAATAGAAATGCAGAAAGATTACAGATATAAAGAAGAGGAGGATGTAATAAACATTGGCAAATAATATAGGATATTTAACATCTGATAGGACAGAAAAAGGAGATTCACTTTTTACGCCCTATTATGCAGTAGATCATATCATTAAATATCTACCAAAAGATAAAATTATATGGTGTCCATTTGATATGGAAGAATGGTCAGCATTTAGTGTAAGATTAAAAGAATGTGGGTATAATGTAATTTCAAGTCATATTGATAAAGGTCAGAATTTTTTCGAGTATGAACCTGAGAAATGGGATATCATAGTTAGCAATCCACCCTTTTCAATCAAAGATAAAATCTTAGAAAGACTCTATTCATTCAACAAACCATTTGCGGTTCTTCTACCGCTAAATTCCCTTCAAGGTAAAACAAGATATAAGTATTTTAAAGATGGTATTCAGATTCTTAGTTTTGATGCAAGAATTTGTTATCACGATAAGGATCATATGGATTCAGTTGTTAAGGGTAGTCCATTTGCAACAGCATATTTTTGTAGAGATTTACTTCCAAAGGATCTGATTATTGAGAAGTTGGTTACATATGAAAGACCGTTAGGAGAATAAACCAGTAAGAAAACCACGTTTCTTTTGGTCATGAAAGTAGGTGAAAAATTGAAAAACACACTATTAGATGTAGCTCAAAACTTTGATAAGATGAGTGATTCAGAAAAAGTAGAAGTAAACGATAATGTCAGAAAGCAATTTGACAACATTATTCATGGTAATCCTCCGAAGACTGAGCGAGAAAAAGAAATTGATAAACTTGCAAGAGAAGAATTAGAAGAGTACAGACGAAAGAAGAAAGCTTTTTATGATAATCCTATCCATTGGAATAACAACAAGCGTAGAAGACATGGACTTCCTGTATTAAGAGGTATCGTTAATAAATGCCGTTTGAAAGAATATCCAGGATTTCATCCATCTGTACGATTCTTTTGTATGATGGAAGATTTATTTGATGAGATATTGATTACAACTATGGAAGATAATCTAAATTCTTTTGTAGAAGTAAAAGATTTGGTAGTTGGTGACACAAATGTATTTAAAGTGAACAAATAGGAGAAAAACAATATGGAGTTATCACAAGATGAAAGACAAAGACTTTTAGAGTTAATAGATAAAGTAAGTCCATGTGCTGCAATTTCTGAAAAAGAAAATCTTGAAAAGTTTAAAGAGTGGTTGAATAGTGATAGGTCAAAAAGAGTTACATTTGTTGAAACTCCAAAAATATTTAAAGATCAAGTTGGAAATGACAAAGTGTTCCTTGTACCAACAAATGACGAAGCTATAAAGCCAATAAGAGTAATATTCGAAGGAGAATAATAATATGAACAAGAGACAGAGAAAGAAGTTATTTAAACAGACGCTTATTAAGGTTAGAAAACTGCATCCACAAAAAGGTGATGTGATTTGTTTTCAGCCAGATTTAGATTGGATTGATGCTGAAACTATGTGCCAGTTTATGAAAGTTTGTTCGAATAATGATGTTTTCGGTGAATCGAAGTTAGCTTTTGTACCTGCTGATATTAAGCAACTAAATAATAAGGAAGAAGCTCAAATATATGTTGATAAGTTACAGAGTATTGTAGATCAGATGGGAGAATAAACAATCCAATTAAAGAAGCATTTCCTTTGGAGTTTTTGAACAATAAAGAGAGAATATATAGGTGATAATAAATTATAAGGAGATATGTTTTATGAGTAAGAAACAGCAATTTAAGGGTTTGAAATTTAATTATTCCATAAATGGAAAAGGATTGAAAAGTAAATATAAGACAATTGAGGATTTCTTAGATACAGAATTTCCAAAGAATAATAATCCATTGTCACCTACTCTTGATACAGAGATTACAGGAATTAAATGGAATGGTAATACTATTTCTATTTCCAATAAAATTCATACAGTAAGAGATTTGGTTAACTTATTAGGCAAGGAAAATACAGAAAATGTTTTTGTTTCAAATAAAGATATTAGATTACATGAGTTTAAACCAAAACATGATAATCTTATCAGAAAATCTACGTATTCCATAGAAGAGGTACACGATAAAGTTAAAGATGTTTTATTTGAGAAAGATAAAAGACTTGCAAAAGTTGATTTCGATGGGGATTTAATTAAGGGTAACAGCCAGAGATACCAGACTTTTTTCACTAAAGGCTGTAAATGTGCAGTTTGTGGAATTGAAGGAAAATATTTTGCAAAAGAAAGACATTTACAGGATAAGAATTATCATCTGAATTTGTATGCAGTTGATGATAATGGTGATGAAATTTTAATGACAAAAGATCATATTATACCACGCTCAAAAGGTGGAATTGATGATATTAGTAACTATCAAACGATGTGTAAGCTTTGTAATGAAGCAAAAGGTAACAAATTAGAAGAGTAAAAAGAAAGGAAAAATAGAAAAGTTCCTATAGGATAAAGTGCGCACTACTTACTAAGGTAAGAGGAACTTATGTATTGTGCTTATATCACAACATTAAAAGGATTAAGAAAACATAGCAATGCTGATAGATTACAGTGTGTAGAGGTATTTGGACAGAATGTAATTGTAGATTTGAGTTATCAGGAAGGACAGAAAGTAATTTTCTTCCCATCTGATGGTCAGTTATCACTTGAATATGCGATAGATAACAACCTTGTCAGAAAGAAAGACGAGAATGGAAACAACATTGGTGGTTATATGGATGCTGAGAAGAGAAATGTAACTGCCATTAGACTTAGAGGTGAGAAATCAGAAGGTCTTGTACTACCAATTGAAACGCTTTCTAAGTATACGGATATTTCAAAATTAAAAGACGGAGATCAGATTACAGTTCTTGGTGGTCATGAGATTTGTCAGAAGTATATTCCAAGAGGAAAAAATCATTCAAGAGGTAAAGGAAATAGTTCAAATAAGAAGAACAAATTTCAGAAAGAAACAGTATCATATCCATTTTTTGAGGAGCATAGGGATACTGCACAGCTTGCGTATAATATGTCGGCATTTAAGCCAGGAGATACAATTTATATTACTCGTAAGCTCCACGGAACATCCGCTCGTACTATGAAGACTGTTAAGGTTACAAAGAAGAATAGTAAGCTGAGAAAGTTTTTACATATGCAGCCAAAGGTTACAAGAGAAGTTTCTGTTGTATCTGGTAGTAGAAGAGTCGTATTAAAGGATATGACAAAAAACGATGGATATTATTCTGATAATGGATTCAGAAAGAAGTACCATGATTTATTAAAAGATAAGCTTCCTGAAGGTGCTGAGATTTTCTATGAAATTGTCGGCTATGTAAACGAAACAACGCCAATTATGGGTTCAGTATCTAATAAGGGAGTTAAAGAAAAAGAATTTACAAAGAAATTTGGCGACACCACAACATTCTCATATGGTTGTGAACCAGGTGAAAATGAGATGTATGTGTATCGAATGACAATGACAACCGCAGACGGAACAGTTGTTGAAGTACCTTGGGAGACTGTAGAAGTATGGTGTGACAAATTGGGTGTTAAGCATGTACCTGATTTAGAGAAGTTTATCTTTACTACACCAGAAGATTTGAAAGAAAGAGTAAATAAGTATCTTGATGGTATGCCAGCAGATGAGATTGGCAAGACGCATATTGCTGAAGGTGTGGTTGTTCGTATTGATAACAGAGCGACATTCACAGCTTATAAGGATAAAGTGTTTGAGTTTAAGGTAATAGAATCGATCATTAAAGATACGTCTGATGTGCCAGATATGGAAGAATCAGAAGAATTAATTAACGAGGTACTAGATGGCTCAGAAAGTAATTGAT